>WNFW01000150.1_pt1 | contig 40873 bp, 37 predicted proteins | sample 5400131 | NCBI WGS metagenome assembly WNFW01 (sample SAMN13153362, study PRJNA577476) | soil metagenome | isolation source: 20 cm soil or saprolite under grassland replicate 1 | place: USA:California | collected 2016-06-15
TCAACGAGATGCCGGTCGTCGACGTGCACATCCTCGACTCCGGCGAGGCGCCGGGCGGCCTCGGCGAGCCTGGCGTGCCGAGTGTGGCGCCCGCCGTCTGCAACGCGGCTTACGCGGTCACGGGCAAGCGCGTCCGCAGTCTACCGATCGACCGCAACGAGCTCCGGCGCGCGTGACCGTCAGGGCGGGTGACCGGCGCTGACGGTCACCCGCCCGCTCGATCGATGGAGCGGTCCCGCGCGCGGGCCTTCGGCAGCCTCCGGTCCCGGAACGTCCGCCTCTTTCTCGCCGGCCAGGCCGTGTCACTTGTCGGTACGTGGGTCCAGCAGGTGGCCATGGGGTGGCTCGCCTACCGGCTGACCGGCTCGCCGCTCCTCCTCGGCGTCCTCGCCGCCGCGGGCCAGCTCCCGTCCCTGCTCCTGATGCCCATCGCGGGGAGCCTCAGCGATCGGTGGCGCCGCCACCGGATCCTCATCGTCACGCAGAGCCTCGCGATGGCGCTGACGCTCTGCCTGGCCGGGCTCGCGCTCGCGGGCGTCGTCACCGTCTGGCACCTCGTCGCGATCGGCGCGCTCCTCGGGGTCGTCGGCGCCCTGGACGTTCCGGTCCGCCAGGCCTTCGTCGCCGACATGGTGGCGAGCCGGGACGATGTCGGCAACGCGGTCGCCCTGCACGCGTCGGTCACGAACGCGGCCCGGCTCGTCGGGCCCTCGATCGGTGGCGCCATCGTCGCGCACGCGGGCGAGGGGGTGTGCTTCCTCGTGAACGGCGCCAGCTACGCGGCGGTCGTCCTGGCGCTCCTGGCGATGCGCACGGCGCCGGAGGCGCCGGCGCGTCCCGCGACGCCGATCCTCCAGGGGCTTCGCGAGACGGCGCGCTACGCGCGCTCGACCCGCCCGATCGCGGCGACCCTGTTGCTCGTCGCGCTCGTCACCCTGCTGGGCCGCCCGTACACGGTCCTCCTCCCCGTCTTCGCGGCCGAGGTGCTCCACGGGGGCCCGCAGACTCTGGGCTGGCTGATGGCGGCGTCCGGCTGCGGCGCTCTGGTCGGCACGCTCGCCCTGTCGCTTCAGCGCTCGCTCGGGCAGTCGGCGCGCACGATCAGGCTGGGCGCCGCCGTGGCCGGCACCGCGCTGGTCCTCTTCGCTCTCTCGGACGCGCTCTGGCAATCGCTCGCCCTGATGTTCGTGACCGGCCTCGGCGTCATGGTCCACCTGGCATCGAGCAACGCGCTGATCCAGACACTGGTCGCCGATGACGAGCGCGGGCGGGTCATGGGGCTCTATACGATGGCATTCGTGGGCCTGGCGCCGGTGGGCACGCTCCTGGCTGGAACGCTCGCGGCGAGCCTGGGCGCCGCACGGATGGTGCTGCTGGGCGGGCTCTGCTGCCTGGCGGGCTCGCTCGCGTTCGGCCGCCGGCTTCCGAGGAGGCTAGCGTAGCAGGGTTGGGGGTGCCTCCCGAAACCCGTGTCGTTGTCGGGTTCTCGGGGGGCACCCCAACCCTGCTCACGCTTTCTGCTGGATCGCCTTGAGCACGCGCTCGGGCAGGAGCGGCGCGTTGCGCACCCGGGCGCCCGTCGCGGCAAAGATGGCATTGCTGAGAGCGGGCGCGATCGTGGTCACCCCGGGCTCGCCGACGCCGGTCGGGTAAGCGGTGCTCGGGACGACGTGGATCTCGACCTCGGGCACCTCGTTCATGCGCAGGACCTGATAGTCGTGGAAGTTCGACTGCACGAGATGACCGTTCTGCACGGTGCCGTGCTCCTTCAGCGCGTTCGACACGCCGAAGAGGAGCGACCCCTCGACCTGCGAGCGGACCCCGTCTGGATTGACGACGATGCCGCAGTCGATGGCGCACGTGATCTTCAGCACCCGCACGTTCCCGGTCTGCGGATCCACCCGGGCTTCGACGGCCGACGCCGTCCACGTGGGGGATTTCTTCTCCTGCGCCGTCACGCACGCGACACCCCGGCCCACGTTCGGAGGCAGCGGCGTGCCCCAGCCCGACTTCTCCGCAGCGAGCTTCAGGACGTTGGCCAGGCGCGGTGATGCCCCGAGCATGGAGAGGCGGAACGCCACCGGGTCGACGGAGGCCAGGTGCGCCAGCTCGTCGATGAAGGTCTCGACGGCGAAGAACGTGTAGTTGGGCGCCACCGCACGGACGTAGCCGACCGACATTCCCGTTTCCGACCGGATGGCGCGGACGAACTGGTGGGGGATCTCGTACACGTGGTCGCTGCCGTTGAGCGCGAACTGATCCCGCCCCTTGTCGTCCAGCCCGCCGTAGCGCTCCCCGGGGTAGGCGGCGACCAGCGTGTTTTGCCAGGCCACGACGCGCCCGTTCGCGCCCACGCCCCCCTTGAGCGCCTGGAGTGTGGCCGAGCGGTAATAGTCGCGGCGCAGGTCTTCCTCCCGCGAGCGGATCAGCTTGACGGGGCGCTTGACCTCGCGCGCGATCAGCGCGCCCTCCAGCACGACGTCGGGCTCGAGCCGTCGGCCGAAGCCTCCGCCGAGGTAGTGCTGATGGATCCGGATCTTCGACTCCTCCACGCCGAGCTTCTTCGAGAGCGTGCCGACTGCCATCGTCTGGAACTGGCTGCCGGTGTAGACGTCGTAGACGCCGTTTTCGAACCGCACGACGCAATTCATGGGCTCCATCTGCATGTGGGCGACGTAGTCCGTGGTGAAGGTGGCCTCGTGCGTCTTCACCGCCTCCGCCATCCCGGCCCGCACGTCCCCGTGCTCGACCCACGCCGGCGAGGTGGTGTCCTCGGCCGCCTTCCGGGCGTACTCCTGGAAAATCGACTCCGAGCTCACGTTCGCATACGGGCCCATGTCCCACGTGATCTTGAGCGCATCGCGCGCTTTCACGGCGTTCTCGTAGCTGTCCGCGACGACGGCGACGAGGTCGTCGTTCACGACCGTCCGGATGTAACCCTTGACGCGCTTCGCTCCGCTGTCGTCCACCGACTTGTGCTTGCTGCCCTCGCGGGTGGGCGGGTAGGCGACCTTCGCGTAGACCATGTTCGGCAGGAACGTGTCGATGCCGAATTTGGCCCGGCCGTTGGTCTTCTCCGGGATGTCCAGACGCTGGATCCACTTGCCGACGATCTTGTACTGGCCCGGCTTCTTGAGCTCGAGCTTCTTGAGGTCGTCCTCCGACAGCGTCCGCGTGATGGGGACCTTCGTGACGATCTCACCGTACGACATCGCCCGTCCGCTCGGCAGATGCCGAACCCGGCTGTCCTCCGCGACGCAGTCCGCGGGCGTCACGCCCATCTGCTTGGCGGCGGCTTCGATCAAGAGCATCCTCGCCCCGGCGCCGGCCCGCGAGAGGGAGTCGAACGTCCAGTTCACGGACCAGCTCCCGCCGGTCAGCATGAGCCCGTACTTCGGGTCGTTGATCGGGTAGTCGATGCGGATGTCCTTCCAGTCCGCCTCGAGCTCCTCGGCCGCGATCTGCGCCAGCGCCGTGCCCACGCCCTGGCCCATCTCCGCCTTGGTGATGTGCACGGTGATGATCCCGTCGGGCGTGATCGTGAGCGCCGCGTTGGGCTCGAACGACGCGGCCGCCCCGGCCTCGTCGACGCCGCCCGGAATCGTGAAGCGCAGCGTGAGACCGACGCCGACGACCGCGCTGGTCTTTAAGAATTCGCGACGGCTCCAGTCCGTGGTCATGGCTACACCCCCCGCGCGGCGCGCTGGATGGCGCGCTTGATGCGCAGATACGTGGCGCAGCGGCAGATGTTGCCGGTCATCGCGGCCACGATCTCCTCGTCGGTCGGGTTGGGATTCTTCGCCAGGAGCGACGCCGCCGTCATGATCTGGCCCGACTGGCAGTAGCCGCACTGGGGCACCTGCTCGGCGATCCACGCCTTCTGGAGGGGATGCTCGCCCTTGGGATGGAGCCCCTCGATCGTCGTGATCTTCTTGCCTGCGGCCTGGGCGACGGTGGTCTGACAGGACCGCACCGCCGCCCCGTCGAGGTGAACCGTACACGCGCCGCACTGCGCGATCCCGCACCCGAATTTGGTGCCGGTCAGCTGCAGCCGCTCGCGGATGACCCACAGGAGCGGCGTTGCGGGATCGACGTCGACCGAGTAGGCCCTGCCGTTGATCAGTAGGTTCGCCATAGCGCCTCCCCTGTGGCGGCGGCCTGCCACGGTGCCAGCGACCCTGCCACAACCGGCGGAGGAGCACAAGGCGCAGCGCGACGCGCGCCCGATGAGCGCGGGAGGCGAAGCCCCCCTCCGAGTGAATTACGGCACGAGGGCGGCGCGCGTGATCGTCGTCTCTCCCTTGTGCCACTCCGCCTCGGCGAACGCCTGGTTGATCTTCTCGAGCGGGTACTTGTGCGAGAGCAGGCGGTCGAAGGGCCAGCGCGTCCGGTTGCGCACGAGGAATTCGAGGGCGCGCGGGATGACCCACGGGTCGTACTGGATGACGCCCACGATCTTCTTCGACCCCCAGACGAGCAGCGACGGCTCGATCTCGACCTTGGCGCCGCGGCTGATCGTGCCGATCTCGAGGTACGTACCGCCGGATCGGAGCATCTCGATCCCTTCGGGGATCACCTGGGGAAAGCCGACGAAGTCGCAGGCGACGTCCGCGCCGTTCCCGCCCGTCCACTTCCGCACGAGCGCGACCCGCTCCTTGCGATCGGGGACCTCCTTCAGGTCGATCGTGTGGTCGGCGCCGAACGCGCGCGCGAGCGCCAGGCGCCCCGGGAGCTGATCGACGGCGATCACCGTGGCGGCGCCCATGTCCTTGGCGACCGCCGCCGCCTGGACCCCGAGGCCGCCGGCGCCCTGGATCACGACGCTCCCGCCGAAGGCGAGACCCGCCTTCCCGAGCCCGAAGATCACCTGCGAGAGGGCGCAGTTCACCGGCGCGACCATCTCGTCGGGCAACGCGTCGGGAACGAGGAAGAGCGCACCGCGCGCTTTCAGGTAGTAGTACTCGGCGAACGCGCCGTGGAAGTACGGGAACTGCGACGGCCCGAGCGGCCGCTCGATCTTCGCCGGACAGGCCGCGGGCTCGTTGTTGAGACACGCGTGGCAGCGCCCGCAGGGATAGAAGTAGGTGTACGCGACGCGGTCGCCCTCTTTCAGCGGTCGCCCGAGCGAGTCGGTCTTCACCCGCGCGCCGAGCCGCGCCACGCGGCCCGTCATCTCGTGGCCGTAGATCCAGCCGTCCTCGGGCAGGCGCAGCGGCGCGTCGCCCCGCCAGAAGTGGAGGTCGGAGCCGCACACGTTGGCCAGCGCCACGCGGATGAGGACGGCGTCGGGCTCGACGTCGGGCAGCGGGAGCTCCCGGATCTCGAACGGCTTGCCCGGACCGAGGAAGACGGCGGCCTTGCCGCGGCTCATCGGGTGGCCCCCTTGCCCACCTCGAAGGCGTCGTGGAGGGCGCGGACGGCGAGCTCCGTATACTTGTCCTCGATGACGCACGAGATGGCGATCTCGGAGGTGGAGATCATCTGGATGTTGATGCCCTCCTTGGCGAGGGTCGTGAACATCCGCGAGGCGACGCCCGCGTGGCTGCGCATGCCGACGCCGACGATCGACACCTTGGCCACGCGCTCGTCGTGGACGACGCCGAGGGCGCCGATGGACCGGGCGACCTCCTCGAGCGCGGCGACGGCGCGGGCGTGGTCGCCCCGCGGCAGGGTGAACGACATGTCCGTGTAGCCGTCGCGGCTGATGTTCTGGACGATCATGTCCACGACGATGTTCTTCGCGGCGATCGCGCCGAACGCCTGGGCCGCGATGCCCGGCCGGTCGGGCACGCGCAGGATCGAGATCTTCGCCTGGGTCCGGTCGTGGGTGACGCCGGTGACCACCGCTTCTTCCATGCCCTGCTCCTCTTTCGTCACGAGCGTGCCGGGGTCCGGCTTGAACGTCGAGCGCACGTGGACCGTCACGCCGTACTTCTTCGCGAACTCGACGGAGCGGGCCTGCAGCACCTTGGCGCCGAGGCTCGCCATCTCGAGCATCTCGTCGTACGACACGCGCGCGAGCTTCCGCGCGTCGGGGACGATGGCCGGGTCGGCGGTGTAGACGCCGTCCACGTCGGTGTAGATCTCGCACACGTCGGCCTTGAGGGCGGCCGCGAGCGCCACGGCGGTGAGGTCCGAGCCGCCGCGCCCGAGCGTCGTGATCTCGTCCTCGTCGGAGAGCCCCTGGAACCCCGCGACGACCGCGACCTCGCCGGCGTCGAGCGACTGGCGGACGCGCTCGGTCGTGATGCGCGTGATCCGCGCCTTCGTGTGGGCGCGGTCGGTGTGGATCGCCGCTTGGGATCCCGTGAACGAGCGCGCCCTGAGGCCGAGGGCGTGCAGCGCCATCGACAGGAGCGCGATCGTGACCTGCTCGCCCGTGGCGAGCAGCATGTCCATCTCGCGCGGGTCGGGCGCCGGCGAGACCTGGTGGGCGAGGGCCAGGAGATTGTCGGTCGTCTTGCCCATCGCCGAGACGATGACGACGAGCTGGGCGCCGGACGCGCTCGCGGCGACGCGCCGGGCGACGCTCTTGATCTTCGCGTCGTCGGCGACCGACGAACCGCCGTACTTCTGGACGATCAATGCCATCGAGCTAGTGCGCCTCCAACGAACTTCGGCGACTCGCCGAGAGCGCCCGCAGTGTGCCGGGCCAAATGACGAGCCAGGCGAGGCTCGAGGGCGGCGCCGGCCGGAGGCGTACGCAGTTGTACGTCGAGGACCGGCGCCGCCAGAGAACGAAGCATGGCGAAGTGAGTTGGCCCGGCACTAGAAATCTATCACGGTTGCACGGGCGGCCGGGCGTGCGTGGCCTCACCGAGGCTCACCTGCTCGCGCAGCAGGTAGAGCCAGCCCAGCGCGACGGTCGGCAAGACCTGGCTCGCGTGGAAGACGAGGGCGTAGCCGACGGCCGCGGTCTGCGCGACGCCGAAGAGGCCCACGGCGAGCGCGGCGGCGGCGTGGAAGACGCCGACGTAGCCGGGCGCCGACGGGATCGAGATACCCAGCGCGACGAAGGCGAGCACGGTCCAGCCGGCGACCCAGGGCACGTCGAGATTCATCGCGACGAGCATCGTCCACGCCGCGAGCGCCGGGATGATCCAGACGATCACGGTCCAGGCGAGGATCGGGAGCGCGTGGGAGGGCGCCCGGATCCCGTCGAGCCCGCGCACGAACGTCTCGAAGACGCCCAGGGCGCGCTGCCGGAGCCGGGGCCAGCGCGCGGAGATCCGCTCGATGAGGCGGGCGCAGCGCGCCGGCGCTCCGATCAGCGCGATGAGGACCGCGATCCCGACGAGGTCGATCGCGAGCACGGCCAGCGCCCCGACCTGGAGGAAGGCCGGCACCGGGACGACGAGGACCAACGCCCCGAGCATCAGCACGACCGCGAAGCTGTCGAGCACCCGCTCGACGATGAGCGTGGCGAGCGCCGTCCAGAAGACGCGGCCCGTGCCGTCCGCGCCCGCGGCGCTCCAGCGCCGTGCGACGACGTACACGCGCACGACCTCGCCGGCGCGTAGCGGGAGGAGGTTGTTCGCCATGTAGCCGATCATGACCGCCGGGAGCAGGCCGGGTGGGTCCGAGCGCGGAGGGAACAGATAGCGCCAGCGCCGGGCGCGCGCCCAGAGGCCGAGCGGCGTGAGGGCGGTGGCAACCGCGGCCCAGCGCCAGCGGGTCGCGCGGAGCTGGCGGCCGAGCTCGGCCAGGTCCAGGCTCCAGAAGAGGTAGACGAGCAGAGCGATGCTGATCGCGACGCCGAGGAGGATCTTGGGCCGGCTCAGAGGCCGAGCTGGGCGAGGACCGCGTCGATCGACGGCGGTACCGTCGCCGGGCGTGACGCCGACTCCAGCGCAGTGTCCGGATCCTTCAGGCCGTGCCCGGTGAGGGTGAGCACCACGGTGGAGCCCGGCTCGACGCGTGCTGCCTTGACGCACTTGATGAGGCCGGCGACGGTGGCCGCGGACGCCGGCTCCATGAAGATGCCCTCCTCGCGCGCGAGCATCCGGTAGGCGCGCAGGATCTCCTCGTCGCTGACGATGTCGATCCAGCCGCGCGAATCCTTCACGGCCTCGAGGGCGGGCCCCCAGTTCGCCGGATTCCCGATCTTGATCGCCGTCGCGACGGTGCGTGGCTCCTGGATGATGCGATTCTCGTAGATCGGCGCCGCGCCGGCGGCCTGGAAGCCGACCATGCGTGGGAGCTCCTTCATGCGGCCCGCGCGGTGGTATTCCCGGTAGCCGCGCCAGTACGCGGTGATGTTCCCCGCGTTGCCGACGGGGATCAGGTGATAGTCGGGGGCGCGGCCGAGCTGGTCCACGATCTCGAAGGCGGCGGTCTTCTGCCCCTCGAGCCGGAACGGATTCACCGAGTTCACGAGCGTGACCGGATGGCGCTCGGCGATCTGGCGGACGATCGCCAGCGCCTGGTCGAAGTTGCCGTCCACGGTGAGGACCCGGGCACCGTGGATCGCGGCCTGCGAGAGCTTGCCGAGGGCGACCGACCCTTTCGGCACCATGACGAAGGCGCGGATGCCGGCGCGCGCCGCGAACGCCGCCGCGGAGGCCGAGGTGTTGCCCGTGGAGGCGCAGATCACGGCCCGCGAGCCCGACTCGAGCGCTTTCGAGATCGCCATCGTCATCCCGCGGTCCTTGAACGAGCCGGTCGGGTTGAACCCCTCGCACTTGAGGTAGATCTCGAGGCGCGAGTCGGTCGCCTCGGCGAGGCGCGGCGCCAAGATGAGCGGTGTGTTGCCCTCGCAGAGCGTGACGACCGGCGTCTTGGCCGTCACGGGAAGGAAGTCGCGGTACTGCTCGATGACGCCGCGCCAGGCCTTCATTGGGGCCCGCCCTCCACGCGGATCATCGTGGTCGCCGCGGCGACGTCCGCGAGCTTGTCGATGGCGGCGAGGGCGCGGCGCATGTCGCGCTCGCGCGCCTCGTGCGTCAGCATCACGACCGGCACGGCCTCGCGCGTCCCGCGGCCCTTCTGGATGACGTTCGCGATCGAGATGTCGTTGTCGCCGAGAATGCCCGCGACCTTCGAGAGCACCCCGGGGCGGTCCTGGGCCATCACGCGCAGATAGTAACAGCATCGGATCTCGGCCATCGGGCGCAGCGGCTGCGCCGTGGGCCCCGCGGAGGGCAGCTCCAGCGCGAGCGCGGGGATCCCGTGGGCGATACGGCGCGCGATGTCGAGCGTGTCGGCCCAGATGGCCGAGGCGGTCGGGAGCTGGCCCGCGCCGCGGCCGTAGAACATGAGGTCGCCGACCGCGTCGCCGGTGATGAAGATCGCGTTGAAGACGCCGGCCACCGCCGCGAGCGGGGAGCCCGCGGGGATCATCGTCGGGTGCACCCGGACCTCGACACCACCGTCGGCCGCCTTGGCGATCGCGAGGAGCTTGATGCGGTACCCGAGCTCGCGCGCGTACGCGATGTCCTGCTGCGTCACCCGCGTGATGCCCTCGGTGTGGATGTCCTTGAGGTCGATGAAGGTGCGGAACGCCAGCGTGACGAGGATCTGGAGCTTGTGGGCGGAGTCCATGCCCTCGATGTCGAGGGTCGGGTCGGCCTCCGCGTAGCCCGCCGCCTGCGCCTCCTTGAGGACCCCGGTGAAGTCGAGCGCCTCGTCGGTCATCTTCGACAGGATATAGTTCGACGTCCCGTTGACGATGCCGAAGACCGAGAGGATGCGGTTCGCGACGAGCCCTTCCTTGACGGCCTGGATCAGCGGGATCCCTCCGGCCACGGCCGCCTCGAACGCGAGCGTGACCCCGCGGCGGCGCGCCTCGTCGTAGAGCTCGGCGCCGTGGTGGGCGAGGAGCGCCTTGTTGGCGGTGACCACGTGCTTGCCGGCGGTGAGCGCTTTCAAGATGAACGAGCGCGCCGGCTCGAGCCCGCCGACCAGCTCGATGACGATCTGGACGGAGGGGTCGGCGAGCACGCGGGCGGCGTCGGGGGTCATCGGGAGCTTCTTGAGATCGAGGCCCTCACGCGGGCGGGTGAGGTCGGTATCGGCGATCGCGGCGAGGGTGAGCCGGCACCCGGCGCGCTCCTCGAGCATCGCTCCGCGCGACTCGAGGATCTTCACGACGCCGGCGCCGACGGTGCCGAGGCCCAGCAATCCGATCCGGACGTCCTTCATGTCGGTGGGTCCGATGTCGGTGGGTCCGCCGCGGTAGGAATAGGCGGTCAGCGGGCGAGCTGCTTGAGCCCGCGAAGCGCCTGCTTGATCCGCTGCTCGTTCTCGACGAGCGCGAACCGCACGTACCCCTCGCCGTACTCACCGAACCCGATGCCCGGCGAGACGGCCACCTTCGCTTCCTCGATGAGCATCTTGGCGAACTCGAGCGAGCCCAGGGCGCGGAACGGCTCGGGAATCGGCGCCCAGACGAACATCGTGCCCTTGGGCTTTTCCACCGACCAGCCGAGCTTGTTGAGCCCGTCGACGAGGGTGTCGCGGCGCTTCCGGTGGACCTCGACGATCTCGGCCACGCACTTCTGGTCGCCCTCCAGCGCGATGATGCCCGCGATCTGGATGGGCTGGAAGGCGCCGTAATCCAGGTAGGACTTGATGCGGGCCAGCGCGTGGATGATTTGTGCGTTGCCGCACACGAAGCCGAGCCGCCAGCCGGGCATGTTGTACGACTTCGAGGTCGAGAAGAGCTCGACGCCGACCTCCTTCGCCCCGGGCGCCTCGAGAAACGACGGCGGCCGGTAGCCGTCGAAGGCGAAGTCCGCGTAGGCGAAGTCGTGGACGACCATGAGCCGATGCTCCCGCGCGAACGCGACGACCTTCTCGAAGAACCCGCGGTCCACGCACATGGTCGTCGGGTTGTGCGGAAACGAGAGAATCAGGAGCTTCGCCTTGGGCCACGCGAGCTTCGCCGTCTCCTCGAGGCGTGCGAAGAAGTCGCCGTCGAGCGTGAGCGGCACCGAGCGCAGGTCGCCGTCGGCGATGACCACCGAGTAGGAGTGGATCGGATACGTCGGGTTCGGCACCAGCGCGCCGTCGCCCGGCTGCAGGACCGCGAGGGCGAGGTGCGCGAGCCCCTCCTTGGCGCCGAGCGTCGCGATCGCCTCGGACTCGGGGTCGAGCTCGACGCCGTACCGGTCGCGGTACCAGCTGGCGATCGCGACGCGCAGCCGTGTGATGCCGCGGGAGGCCGAGTAGCGGTGGTTCTTGGGGTTCTGGGCGGCCTCGATCAGCTTCGCGACGATGTGCTTGGGCGTCCCGAGGTCGGGATTGCCCATGCCGAGATCGATGACGTCCTCGCCGCGGGCGCGCGCCTTCGTCTTGAGGTCGTTGACGATCGCGAAGACATAAGGCGGAAGCCGCTTGATCCGGTAGAACTCGTCCATCGAACTCCTCTTTGAGGCGACCCGTCCGGAATGATACTGCGCCGCGACGCGGAGTGTCAATAAATCACGATCTCTCGCGGGGTTACAGCGCGACACTCGCGTCATGATTTTGACGCCGAGTCACAGCCCGGTTGCCGGATTGGCAGGTGGGTGTGCCCCAACTGGTTGATTCTGTGTAAGCGCCCGCGCGGCACGGCGTTTGCGATCCGCATGTGGCATGCAGACGGACGAGTCCGCGGTTGACACCGTCGTCGACCCGGTGCTAGAACCCGCTCAACCATCCCGCCCGGACCCCAGGAGGGCAGGTGTGCGCGTGAGCGGCCGTGACCAGTTCAGTCTGCTCGTCGTGCGAGGCGACGGAACCCGCGTCGTCCGCTTCAACTTCACCCGACCCGCCGCGAAGGGCGCTTTCCTCGGGCTGGTCTTCAGTGTCGCGGTGGTCGGCACGCTCGTCGGCGACTGGGTCAACCTGCGCGAGCTCACCCGCGAGGCTCGCACCTTTGCCCGGCAGATCGCCCAGCAGCGCGAGACCATCGACTCGTTCAACCGCCGTGTCGCCGACCTCCGCCAGGAGATGACGGGCTGGCGCGAGCTCCACGCCCGCATCTGGGAGCCGTTCGGTCCCGAGCTGACGCCCGGAGCGCGCGACACGGGCATCGGCGGCGCCTTCAAGGCTTCCGACCGGCTGTCGCCGAAGGATGAGGTGACTCGCCTCACGGAGAGCGTGACGGAGCAGGGCGAGTACCTGCGCGCCCTGGATCGCCTGATGGCGCGCGCCGGCAAGGCGCTGGCGGCCCTCCCGTCGCGCTGGCCCGTGCGCGGCGGCGTCAACTCCGAGTTCGGCAACCGCCTCTCGCCGTGGACGCGAGTCACCGAGTTCCACAGCGGCCTCGACATCAACGCTCGGCCGCGGACGCCTGTGCGCGCGCCGGCCGGCGGCACGGTCACCTTCGCGGGCACGCAGGAGCAGTACGGCATCACGATCACCCTCGACCACGGTCAGGACGTCCGCTCGATCTACGGCCACCTCGCGCAGGTGGCCGTGAAGCAGGGCGAGCGGGTCCAGCGGGGCCAGGTGATCGCCTACACCGGCAACACGGGGCGCTCCTCGGGCCCGCACCTTCACTACGAGATCCTGGTGAAGGGGCACTCGGTCAACCCCCGCGCCTACCTCTGGGACTAGTTGTTGTTGCGGGGGCCGCGCCGCCCCCTCCGAGCGAAGCTACCCTCCGAGGATCTAGCCCGCCTTCGCGAGGAAGTCCAGGCAGAGGCCGTTGAACACGTCGGGGCGCTCCCAGAAGTACACGTGTCCCACGCCGGACAGGACCTTCAACTCCGCTCCAGGGATCCGCGCCGCCAGCTCCCGCGAGAACCGTGGAGGTACGAGGATGTCCTCCTCGCCGACCGTCACAAGCGTGGGAGCCCGGATGGCGCCAAGCCGATCCAGCGTATCGTGCGCTGCGATGGCGTCCCGCTGCCGCAGGAAGCCCGTCAGCGACTGCGGGCGGGGATTGGCGAGCGCGTTCTGGAGGAGCTGCTCGACGAACTCGGGCCGCTCGTTGTAGGTCGCCGGGGCGAAGAGCCAGAGGAAGATCGCGCGCAGCGCCGCTTCGGGGCTGAGGCGCGTGCGTAGCTCTCGCCACACGTCCGCGCGCGCGTGCGAGTACCGGTCCGGGCGCGCGAACGTGCAGCCGAGATGAAGCGACCGGACGCGGGTCGGGTGATTGAGCGCGAGCTCTTGCGCGATCATGCCGCCCATCGAGACGCCGACCACGTGGGCGCGGGTGACGCCGAGCGCGTCCATGAGCCCGACCGTGTCGTCGGCCATCATCCGGGTCGTGTACGGGCGATCGGGGGTGTCCGTCTGGCCGACGCCCCGGTTGTCGAAGGCGATCACGCGGCAGCGCTCGGCGAACGCGCCGAGCTGGAGGCCCCAGGCCGTATGATCGCCGCCGAAGCCCATGATGAGGACGAGCGGGTCCCCGCTCCCCGCCTCCACGTAGTACATCTCGATGTCGTTCACGCGTACGGTTGGCATTCGGTTGCAACGCCACGGGGCGGCGGCGAGAGCATGGGAAGCGGGTGATCGCGACCGGGCCCGGCGACGGCCCGGCTCAACGGATCGCGACGCCCGTGCGCACCTGGCAGGCGACCCAATGCCCCCGCGAGATCTCCTTGAGAAACTGCTCGTTCTCCGAGCACGACGGCACCCGAAGCGCGCAGCGCGTGTGGAAGCGGCACCCGGAGGGCGGGTTGATCGGGCTCGGCACGTCTCCCTCGAGCAGGATCCGCTTGCGCTTCATCGTCGGGTCCGGGATGGGCACGGCGGAGAGGAGCGCCTCGGTGTACGGGTGCTTCGGATTCGTGTAGAGCTCCTTGGCCGGCGCGATCTCGACGATCTTACCGAGGTACATGACGGCGACGCGCGTCGAGATGTGCTCGACGACGGAGAGATCGTGGGCGATGAAGAGGTAGGTGAGCCCGAACTTCGCCTGGAGGTCCTCGAGCAGGTTGATGATCTGCGCCTGGATCGACACGTCCAGGGCGGAGACGGGCTCGTCCGCCACGATGAGCTTCGGGCTCACCGCGAGCGCGCGCGCGATGCCGATGCGCTGGCGCTGACCGCCGGAGAACTCGTGCGGGTACCGCCGCAGGTGGTCGGCCGCCAGGCCGACGGTCTCGAGGAGCTGGACGACGCGCTCTTCCCGCAGCTTCCGCGTCTTGGCGAGCTTGTGGATCACGAGCGCCTCGCCGATGATCGAGCCCACCGTCATCCGCGGATTGAGCGACGCGTAGGGGTCCTGGAAGATGATCTGCATCTCTTTGCGCAGCGCACGCAGCGAGCGCTTGTCGAGCGTCGTGACGTTCTGCGCTCCGAACCAGACCTCGCCCGACGTGGGCTCGATCAGCCGGAGGATCGAGCGGCCCGTCGTGGACTTGCCGCAACCGGACTCGCCGACGAGGCCGAGCGTTTCGCCTGGCAGGATCTCGAACGACACGTCGTCCACGGCGTGCACCCGCGCAATCTCGCGCGAGAAGAGGCCGCCGCGAATCGGGAAGTACTTCTTGAGGTTTTTGACCCGGAGCAGTGGCGCTGACATGGCGGGCCTCAGTAGAGGAAGCAGGCCACCTTGTGGCCCGGCCTGATTTCCTTCAAGGGCGGGTCGTTCTCGAAGTGCATCGGCTTGGCGAGCGCGCAGCGCGGCGCGAAGCGGCATCCGGGCTTGATGTTCCCCCGCAGGGTCGGCACGGTGCCGGGGATCGCCTCGAGCCTCTGCCGCTGGGTGGCGGCGAGGTCGATGCGCGGGATCGAGCGCAGGAGCCCCTGGGTGTAGGGGTGAAGGGGCTCCTTGAACAGCTCCCCGACCGGCGCCTCCTCGACGATCTGAGCGCCGTACATGACGGCGACGCGCTGGGCCGTCTCGGCGATGACGCCCATGTCGTGGGTGATCAGCATGATCGCCATCCCGAGCTTTGCCTTGAGCTCGTTGAGCAACTCGAGGATCTGCGCCTGGATCGTCACGTCCAGCGCCGTCGTCGGCTCGTCGGCGATGAGGAGGTTGGGGTTGCACGACAGGGCCATGGCGATCATCACGCGCTGCCGCATGCCGCCCGAGAGCTGGTGCGGGTACTCCTTCACGCGGCGCTCGGCGTTCGGGATGTGGACGAGCTTCAGCATCTCGACGGTCTTGTCCATCGCGTCGCGGCGCCCGAGCCCCTCGTGGAGCCGCACGGCCTCGGCGATCTGCTCGCCCACGGTGAAGACCGGGTTCAGCGACGTCATCGGCTCCTGGAAGATCATCGAGATCTCTTTACCGCGGATCTTCCGCATCTGGGCGGGGGGCAGCTCGAGCAGGTTCCTGCCATTGTAGTTGATCGTGCCCGCGACGATGCGCCCGGGCGGCGTCGGGATCAGTCGCATGATGCTGAGGGCCGTCACGCTCTTGCCGGAGCCGGACTCGCCGACGATACCGAGCGTCTCGCCCTTGTTGATGTAGAGGTCGATGCCGTCGACGGCGCGGACGATGCCCTCGTCGGTGAAGAAGTACGTCTTCAGCCCTTTGACCTCGAGAAGCCGTTCGGCCATGGCGCCCCCTCTACCCATTACCACCGACTCGTGATCTCGCCGAGCGCGTCGAGCGTACGCTCGACGTCCTCGGCGTCGATGTCCTTGTGCGTGACGCAGCGGATCGAGGTCGGCCCGATGGCGTGGATCTTCACCTTCCGCGCGGCGCATTGCGCCACGAGCTCGCCCGTCGCCGCTTGGCTCCCGCCGGGCCCCCCCGGACGCTCGACGCCGAAGATGACGATGTTCGTCTGGACGGTCGCCGGGTTCACGGTGAGCCCCGGCAGTTTCGCGATGCCCTCCGCGAGCCGGCGGGCGGTGGCGTGATCCTCCGCCAGCCGGTCCACCATCCGTTCGAGCGCGACGAGACCCGCGGCGGCGACGACGCCCGCCTGCCGCATGCCCCCGCCGATCATCTTGCGCACACGCCGGGCCCGCGCGATGAACTCGCGGCCGCCGCAGACGACGGAGCCCACGGGCGCCCCGAGGCCCTTGGACAGGCAGAAGGTCACCGAGTCGGCGTGGCGTGCGAAGTCGCTCGCCGCGCGCCCGAGCGCAACCACCGCGTTGAAGATGCGTGCGCCGTCCAGATGGACGGGCACGCCCGCGCCGTGCGCGACCGCCGCGACCGCGCCGATCTCCTCGGGCGTGCAGCACGTTCCACCGTGGCGGTTGTGCGTGTTCTCGATCGAGACGAGCCCCGTGGGGGGGACGTGAATGTTGGCCGGCCGCAGCGCCTCGCGCACCTGCTCGGGCGTGAGGAATCCCCGCGCCGTCTTGACCGGGCGCATCTGCACCGACCCGATGACGGCAGCACCGGCAACCTCATAATTAAAGATGTGCGAGTCGAGGTCGAGGACGACTTCCTGGCCCGCCCGCGTGTGGCTCACGACCGAGACGAGGTTGCCCATCGTGCCCGACGCGACGAAGAGGCCCGCCTCCTTGCCCATTCGCTCGGCGGCGACCGCCTCCAGACGCTTGACGGTCGGGTCCTCCTCCCAGACGTCGTCGCCGACCTCGGCGCGCGCCATCGCCTCGCGCATCTCGGGCGTGGGCAGCGTCAGCGTGTCGGAGCGCAGGTCGACGATGTCGTGCAAGGGGGCCTATCCTCCCCTCATCTCAGCGCTGGGCCCGGAGCCGCTGGACGGCGCGCCGGCCCCACTCGGTGTAACCGTACTCGCTCGAGAGCCGACGGAGAAGATCGACGGCCTCGGCATTCTTGCCCTCGTAGAAGTTCACTTCCGCGAGCAGGTAGAGCGTCTCGGGGATCACGAGCGTTCGCGGATACCCTTTGAGCACCAGCTCGAGCCGTTGCCGCGCCGCGCTCGGATTGCCCTGGGTGAAGTAGTAGTTCGCGACCCACACCTCCTTCTGGGCGAGCCGCCCGCGGCAGATGTCGATCTTCGCGAGCGCTTCCGTGGCGTACCGACTCTCCGGGTACTCCTTCACGAGCTTCTTGAACTGGTCGAGCGCCTTCTGCGTGAGCCCCTGGTCCTGCTCGACCGGCTTCATCTGGTCGTAATAGCTCATCGCCAGGCGGTACTGGACCAGGTCGGCGATCTGGTGGCGGGGGAAGAACGCCACGAACGCCTCGAACTCCTTGATCGCCTTGTCGAACTCCGCCTCGCGATAGTAAGCCTCGCCGATCAGGAAGCGGGCCCGCGGCGCGTAGGACGAGTTCGGGTGTCGCTCGACGATTTTCTTGAAGTTCTCTCGCGCCTGGCCGTAACGCTGCCCGGCCAGATCCTTCTCCCCGATCGAGTAGAGCTCGTCGGCGGGGAGGATCGGCGTCGGAGCGGGCCGGAGCCAGCTGCAGCCGCTCGCGACCAGGAGCAGGCTTGCGAGGAGTATCCACGAGTGCCGGGCAGGCATTGAAATTTGGCCCCTACATATAACACATTCCGGCGCCAAAAACTCTTTGACTTCCAGGGGCCTGCCCGGTATTACGAGAGAGCACTCAGGAGGCGTCTCCTATGGCGTTGCCCCGCATGCTCAAAATCCGCCAGACCTTCCCCCGCGCCCGCGTGGCCGACCTTCCCCGCGCCGTCGCCCAGGCGCTCGGCGCCGCGGCGCTCCCGATCAAGCGCGGCGACACGGTCGCGGTCGGGGCGGGCAGCCGCGGGATCGCGAACATCGACGTGATCGTCGGCGCCACCGTCCGATGGCTCCGGGACCTCGGCGCCAAGCCCTTCGTCTTCCCGGCGATGGGCAGCCACGGGGGCGGAACCTCCGAGGGGCAGCTCTCCGTCCTCGCGCACTACGGCATCACCGAGGCGACGATGGGGTGCCCCCTCCGCGCGACCATGGACGTCGTCCAGGTGGGTGAGGCGCTCGGCCTGCCCGTCTGGCTCGACCGGTACGCGGCGGAGGCCGACTGGATCGGCCTGGTCAACCGTGTGAAGCCCCACACCGACTTCAAGGGATCGATCGAGTCGGGCCTCTTCAAGATGATGACGATCGGGCTCGGCAAGTACACAGGCGCGATCCAGTACCACCGCGCCAACATCCAGCACGGCTACGAGACCGTCATCACGGCGGTCGGCCGCGAGATGCTTTCACGAGCTCGGATCGGCTTTGGCGTCGGGATCGTCGAGAACGGATACGACGAAACGGCGCGGGTCGAAGCATTCGCCGCCGAGAACCTCGAAGCCGGTGAGCGCCGTCTTCTGAAGGACGCGAGCGCGTGGATGGCGCGGCTGCCGTTCTCGCCGATGGACGTGTTGATCGTCGAGGAGATCGGCAAGAACATCTCGGGCGCGGGGATGGACACGAACGTCATCGGCCGCCCGTCCAACCCGCACGAGCCGTTCCCCGCCGATCCCAAGATTCTCTGGATCGTCGCGCTCGACCTGACGGAGGAGAGCTACGGCAACGCGGTCGGCATCGGCAACGCCGACTTCACCACCCGCCGGCTCGTGGACAAGATCGACATGAAGCCGACGCTCATCAACGCGATCACCGCCTGCGCCCCGGGCGGGGCCAAGGTGCCGCCGACGTACGACACGGACCGCGAGGCGATCGAGACCGCGCTCTCGTGCGTCGGGCTCACGCCGCCCGAGCGAGCGCGGGTGGTCCGCATCAAGAACACCCTGGTGCTCGGTGAGATCGAGGTGTCCGAGGCGTTCCTGCCCGAGCTGGCCAAGCGCTCCGATCTCACCCGGCTCGCCGATCCCGTGCCGCTCGCCTTCGACGCCGCGGGGCGGCTCATGCCGATCGATTAACGCGCTCGTCCCGCGCTCACTCACGAAGGCCGTGCTCGCGCCGTGAGGACGAAGCTCCTGCTCGTGCTCGGCGGCTTCGTCGCCCTGGCCGCGCTCGGCTACGGGGGTTGGGCCTGGTCCTACGCGATTCACTACGTCTCGACCGACGACGCCTACGTCGAGGGCACGATCTCGCCGGTGAGCGCCAAGGTCGCCGGCCACGTCGCGGCGGTGCTGATCGGCGACAACCAGGCCGTCAAGCAGGACGACCTCCTGCTCCGCATCGACCCGCGCGACTACCAGGCGAAGGTCGCGCAGGCACGCGCCGCCGTCGCGACGGCGGAGGCAAATTTACGGGCGGCGCGTTCCGAGGTCCCGCTGGCGCGCGAGGGGACGCGCGCCGCGATCGAGCAGGTGCAGGCGAACCTCCAGGGGGCGCTCGTCGCCGTGCGCGCAAGCGAGTCGGCGGTCGCCGAGGCGCGCGCGCGGCTCGGGGCGCGGCAGGCGGCGGCCGCCGCGATGCGCGCCGACGTCGCCGGCGCGCAGAGTGCGCAGCGTCAGGCGAGCCGCGAGCTGGAGCGGCTCCGGCAGCTCCTCAAGAGTGAGCTGGTCGCGCGGCGCGACTTCGACCAGGCGGAGGCGACGTACGAGACGTCGAGCGCGACGGTCGAGGCCACGCAGCGGCGGCTCGTCCAGGCCGAGCGAGAGGTGGCGCAGGCCGAGGCGGAGCTGACCTCGCGCATCCACGCGGTGGATCAGGCCACGCAGCGGGTCGCGGAGGCGCGCGCGGCCCTGGCGTATGCCGAGAGCCAGACGCATCAGGTCGCGATCAAGGACGCCCAGATGGCCCGCGACGAGGCTCGGCTCCAAGAGGCGAAGGCCGACCTGGCGTTCGCCGAGCTCCAGCTCAACTACACCGAGGTGCGGGCGCCGGTCGACGGAGTCGTCTCGAAGCGCTCGGTCGAGGTCGGACAGGTGGTTCAGATGGGCCAGCCGCTCCTGGCGATCGTCCCGCTCCAGGAGGTCTGGGTGCTCGCGAACTTCAAGGAGACCCAGGTCGCCCGCATCCGACCCGGCATGCGCGCCGAGATCTGGGTGGACGGCTTCCCCGGCCGTCCTTTCACGGGCATCGTCAACTCGCTCTCCGCGGGCACCGGCGCGCGCTTCTCGCTGCTGCCGCCCGAGAACGCGACCGGGAACTGGGTGAAGGTCGTCCAGCGCGTCCCCGTGAAGATCCTGCTCGACTCGCGTGAGATCGGGAACCCGCACACGTTGCGCGCCGGGATGTCGGTCATCGTGACGATCCGGGTGAAGTGAACGGCGCCGGGAGGTCCCTCTCTCGGACGGCCCACGCTGGCCGAGGGCCCGCGGATCCGGCGCCGGCGGCGCCGCTCTCCGCCGCGCGGAAGTGGCTGATCACCTTCTCGGTCATGCTCGTGACCGTCATGCAGATCCTCGACACGAGCGTGACGAACGTGGCCCTGCCGCACATGCAGGGCTCGCTCTCGGCGAGCGTCGAGGAGATGTCGTGGGTGATCACGTCGTTCCTCGCGGCGAACGCGATCATCATCCCCGCGACGGGCTGGCTCTCGGGGCTGGTCGGGCGCCGGCGCTTCTTCCTGATTTGCACGGTCCTGTTCACGGTCAGCTCGTTCCTCTCGGGGATCGCGCCGAACCTGACGTTCCTCGTGTTCGCGCGAGTCTTCCAGGGACTGGGCGGCGGCCCGGTCATCCCGATCTCGCAGGCGATCCTCTGGGAGATCTTCCCGCTCCACCAGCGGGGCATGGCGATGGCCCTGTGGGGCGTCGGCATCATGCTGGGTCCGATCCTCGGCCCGACCGTCGGCGGCTGGATCACCGACAACTGGTCGTGGCGCTGGATCTTCTACATCAACTTGCCCATCGGCCTCTTCGGCTTCCTCATGGCGAGCGCCTTCGTGTCCGACTCCCCGTACACGAAGAAGCCGGGGCGCGTGGACGTGCTCGGGCTCGTCCTGATGGTGATCGGCTTCGGGTGCCTGCAGCTCACCCTGGACTGGGGCGAGCGGGAAGACTGGTTCGACTCACGCCTCATCACGGCGCTCACGGTGGTCGCGGCGTGCGCCATGGTCGGCTTCGTGGCGCGCGAGCTCGCGTGCCGCGAGCCGATCCTCGACCTCACGGTGTTCCACGACCGGAACTTCGCGATCGCGAGCGTCGTCATCTCGACCGCCGTCTTTGGATTTTACGCGAGCATGCTCCTGCTCGCCCTCTACACGCAGAAGCTCCTCGGGTACGACGCCTGGACCTCGGGGTTCGTGCTGGCGCCCGGCGGGCTCGGCGACATGCTGTCGCTGCTCGTCGCGGGTCGGCTGGTCGCCCGGGTCGATCAGCGGGTGCTGCTCGCCACCGGGTGCTTCATCAACGGGATCGCGCTCACGCTCATGTCCCAGCTCACGCTCTCCGTCGACTACTGGTCACTCGCGTGGCCGCGCTTCGTCCAGGGGCTCGGCATGGGCTTCATCTTCGTCCCGCTGCAGACCCTCGCGCTCGCGACCGTGCGCATGGAGCGGCTCGGGAACGCGACCGCGGCCTTCAACGTCGTGCGGAACGCGGGCGGGAGCATGGGCGTGGCGCTCGCCACGACGCTGCTCGCGCGGCGCAGCCAGTACCACCAGACGACCCTCGTGGGCCACGTGAACATCTGGAGCGCGGACACGGCGGCGCGTCTCAAGGAACTGAGCGCGCAGTTCGTCGGGCAGGGCACCGATCCGTTCACCGCCCAGAGCCGGGCGCTCGCGACGCTCTACCGTGCCACCCTCGACCAGGCGCAGGTGCTGGCCTACGCGGACGAGTTCTGGCTCTTCTCGATGATCTTCTTCGTGCTGCTCGTGATCATCCCGTTCATGCGGCGGGTGCGGACCGAGCCGGCGAGGGCGCGCGAGGGCGCGCCCCCGGAGCGCGTCGAGGCGCTGCCCACGCCGACGGACTAGCGCCCGAGGCCGGGCGGAACCTGGTAGAGGTACTCCTTCAGGTACTCGATCTCCGCGCCCCGGTCCTCGATCGCGATCCGCATGAGGTCGCGGATCGACAGCATCGAGAGGAGCCGCTCGCCGCTCACGACGGGCAGGTGGCGGATGTTGGCCTGGTCCATCTTGCTCATCGCCGACTGATAGTCCTCGTCGGCGTCGGCCACGACGAGCCGGGCCGTCATCACGTCCGCGACCGGCGTGCGGGCCGGGTCGAGGCTGCGGGCGACGACCTTCCGGACGACGTCGCGCTCGGAGAAGACCCCGACGAGCCGGTCGCCGTCGAGCACCGCCACGATGCCGACGTTGTTCGCGGCCATCGTGCGCACCGCCTCGGCGACCGTCGCCCCTCGCTGGATCGTGAAGAGGAACCCCTGACGCATGATGTCGCGCAGCTTCTTCATGGGCGCCCCTCCCAACGCTCCGGGCCGGTGGCGAGTTTGTAAAAGGTAGAGGCGATAGTACCACCGAATGCGCTAGAGTAGCCGCCGACCGCAGAACGCTTGTTCGGGAGAATCACAATGGCCAAGAAGCGACCGTCCACCGAGCCGCGCCGTGTGACGGACGACGCCCTCGACCCGCGACACGCGTGGGACCGGCCCCTCCAGGCGCCGGGCCACATGCAGGTGGATTTCGAGGAGCGCGTGGATTTCCGCCGCCTGCACGCCTACCGCCTGGGCCGCGTGCGCCAGGCCCTGGCCGGCTCCGGGCTCGGCGCGCTGCTCGTCTTCGACCAGCACAACATCCGGTATATCTCGAGCACGGTCATCGGCGAGTGGGCCCGCGACAAGCTCACGCGCTGGTGCCTGCTCACCGGCGCCGGCGAGCCCTGGGTGTGGGACTTCGGCTCGGCGGCCCGCCACCACCGGCTCTACGCGCCGTGGCTCCCGCCCAAGCACTCGCTCGCCGGCCTCGTCGGCCTCCGCGGCGCCGTGTCGCCGAAGGCGGGGCTGTTCAAAGCCGCCGCGCGCGAGATCAAGGCGATCCTCGCCGAGGAAGGCGTCGCCGACATGCCCCTGGGCGTCGACGTCGTCGAGCCCCCCTTCCTCTTTGCCCTGCAGGAGGCCGGGATCCGGGTGAGCGACGGCCAGCAGGTGATGCTCGAGGCGCGTGCGCTCAAGAGCGGGGACGAGCTCGTCCTCCTGAACATGGCGGCCGCGATGGTGGACGGCGTCTATCAGGACATCGCCCAGGCCCTCCGTCCTGGCATCCGCGAAAACGAGATCGTGGCGCTCGCCACGAAACGGCTGTACGAGATGGGCTCGGACTGCGTGGAGGCGATCAACGCGATCTCGGGCGAGCGCTGCAGCCCCCATCCCCACAACTTCACCGATCGCCTGATCCGCCCGGGCGACCAGGCCTTCTTCGACATCATCCAGTCGTTCGTCGGCTATCGGACCTGCTACTACCGGACGTTCAACGTCGGCCGCGCGACGGCGGCGCAAGTCGGCGCCTACAAGAAGGCCCGCGAGTGGATGGACGAGGCGATCGCGCTGATCAAGCCCGGCGTGGCGACCGACCGGATCGCCCGGGCCTTTCCGAAGGCGCCGGAGATCGGGTTCGAGAGCGAGATGGCGGCGTTCGGTCTCAACTTCTGTCACGGCCTCGGACTGGGTCTCCACGAGCGGCCGATCATCAGCCGGCTCAACTCGTTCGACGACCCGATGGAGCTCCAGGCGGGGATGGCCTTCGCCGTCGAGACCTACTGCCCGGCGTCCGACGGCGTCTCGGCGGCGCGCATCGAGGAAGAGGTGATCGTCACGCCCACGGGCGCCCAGATCATCACGCTCTTCCCGGCCGAAGAGCTGCCGATCGCCAACGCCTACTGACGATTCTCGCGATCGCGACGGTTCTCGCGATCGCAGACACCGGCAGCCGAGAGCTCTCATGCGTCGGCCCGACCTCATGATCGCGAGCGCCGACTCGGGCTTACGGAGACGGCTCGCGGAGACCCTCGCGCGCGAGCGCGGGCTCCCGCGGCTTCATGAGGCGGGCGACCGCGCGGAGACCGAGCGGCTCGTCGCGCGGCTCACCCCGCCGGTTCTTCTCCTGGACCTCCCACTGCCCGGTTATGCCGGCCTGGAGAGCCTCCAGGCGATCCAGACCCTGAGCCCGACGACGCGGACGATCGTGCTGGTCGCTCGTCCCGAAGACTCGGATGCGGTTCTTGCGCTGAAGCAAGGGGCACGCGGCTACTGCTCCCGTCAAAGCGAGCCCGCGTTGTTGCGCAGAGCCGTCCAACAGGTCCGAGACGGGGAGATCTGGGTCGGACGCAGCGTCACCACCCAGCTCCTCGAGGAGCTCACCGCGGCCTCGACCCGGCGCGCTCCAGGTCCGGCGAGGCGGCTCGGGCGCCTGACCCAACGGGAGCGCGAGCTCGTCGCCCTCGTCGCGGCCGGCGCCAGCAACAAGGAGATCGCCGATCGGCTCTCCATCGCCGAGCGAACCGTCAAGGCCCACCTCACCAGCATCTTTCGCAAGCTCGGTGTGTCGAGCCGCCTTCATCTCGCGGTGTACACCCTGGAAGCGGAGGGATTCGGCCAGGAGAAAGGTCCGACAGACCAAAGTCCAATAGACCGGCGCCCGAGGTCCTGATACCTATTGGGGAGAGAGGCGCCGACGCCTCGGAGGGGAGGCGGAATGAGATGACGCGCATCACCGTGATCCTGGCGGCGGAGCCTCGCGACCGAGCCCTGTGCCGGAGCCTTCTCCCGCCTGCCGGAGCCATCGAGGTCGTCGCCGACGTCGAAGGCGGCGAGGCCGCCCTGGCCGCCGTCGCCCGGCTCCGGCCTCAGATGCTCCTCCTCGACCTGCAGCGGCCTCGGCTGGACGCGCTGGCCGCCCTGCCACAAATCCGGCTGCAAAGCCCGCGCACCCGCGTGATCCTCCTCACGAGCCGCCGGACCCCCACCGCGTTGATCCTCGAGGGCTTGCGGCGGGGAGCGCGGGGCTACCTGGACCGTGCGGCCTTTCGCTCCTTCCTCCTCAAGGCGGTGCGTGCGGTCGATGCCGGCGAGGCGTGGGTGCCCCGACAGATGGTGTCCAGAATCCTGGATCAGATCGTCCGCCTGAGCGCCGCCGAGGCGCGGCCCCGCGGCGGCGCGGGCGTGACACCACGAACCCTGCGGACACAACGGCGAGGCCAGGAGAGGACGTAGACTCTACGCGCCGAGCTCTGGGCGCGGAGCTCGAACTCGTGAGCAGAGGCGGAAGTTAAGAGGCTCGGGTCTCTAGCACGAGCCTGATCCCAGGCAGATCTGAAACTTCACCGTCGGGCGGTTCAACGCCCGCTCGCTGTCTTTCACCGGCATGACGGACCCGTCTGGCTGCAGGCCGATCAAACCCAGGTAGTACGGGGTGTTGGTCGGGTCCCCCGGAAGGACGAAGGGCAAGAGAAACGTGCCCTTCATCGGAGCGGACGTGTTGCCGACCGTCACCGTGCCAACAACGGTGCCGTACGGTTGCGGTGGGCGGGCCAGGAGGGCCGGAGAGAAATCCATCGTCCCGCCGAAGCGGCCCGAGAGCACACTCGCCTCGGGCCCGTCAACGGCGTTATCGCCATCGACCACCACCGTGAAGGACCCGCTGAAGGTTCCCTTGCCAGTGATGGTCTCCACGTTTGACCAGCCCCAGCCGACGAGAGTGCACGTCACCTGGAATGGGCAGAGCAGCGTCCCGGGGCGCGCTGTCCCGTCAATCGCCGCCCAGGCCTGCCGATAGGCGCGGCCGTCATGTTGGACGATCGACATGCTCTCGACCAATTCGTACATCGTTGCGTCGGCCGCGGAGGCCGGCGTCGGGCCGGCCACCGCGGCGAGCAGGAACAGCAGCGGGAGTCCCGCCTTTCGAGTCCAGTCCATGGCTCCTCTCCTTCGTGCGCCCCAAGCGAGCGCCCTGGTCCTAGTGAGCACACCCCTCATCGGCGGACGTCGGTCGTGATGGAACTTCCACATTCGGCCCCTCACGGCGTGAGAGCGCCGCCGACGGGCTTCACCCCTCGCTTGACCCAGTCGGCGAGCCGAAAGAAGGCGCTCGCCGCTTCGGCCGGGCTAAAGTTGCAGTGGCCGTATCGGTTGTAGGACTGCTGCACGAGCTTGTTCGAGACTCCTGCCTTCGCGACGATCGCGGCCAGGCTCGCTTCGTGGGCGAACGGCACGTCCGGGTCGAGCGTCGTGTGGAGGGTCAGGACCTTAGTCTGCAATTGCCCCGTCGGCTGGTAGAAGTTCTTGAGGTAGGCGAAGGCCCGACTCTCTCCCGCGAACCGGTCCACGCCGGCATTGACCGCGGCGTCCAGGGCCCCGAGCCCCGTGTAGGTGACGCTCCGGTTCTCGAAGGGCGAGGCGCCTCCCGTTCGCTTCAGCAGATCGTTCGTCCCCAGGATGTTGTAGCCGAGCACCCGGACGATCGACGTGATCAGCTCGGGGAAGCTCGTCCACGGGAGCTCGATCTGGTCTACGGAAGCCAGGGCGACCGCCGCATTAGGGTTCGCCAGGATGGACCCGACGATCGCCTGGACCTGCGGGCTCGTGTTCGAGTAATCCGTGGCCTGGACGTGCAGGACGTCCCCAGGGATCACCCCCGGGTAGAAGAAGTCGAAGAGGGCGCGCGTGTGGCCGACGTAGTCCGTCTGCTTGCGCCCTCCCCCGACGGGTCCGCACAGGGCCAGGGCGCCGTCTAACACGCGCTCGCTGCCCAGGCCGATCGAAATAATTCCGAGGACGGAGATGCCGCTGGACTCGATCGCGTACTTCTCGACGAGCAGCATGGTGGTGAGCGCGCCGAGCGACCGGCCGATGACGAAGGTCCGGTTCGGTGTGGGGAAGTAGTAGCTGAAGAGCGGCCGCAGCTCACGCGTTCGCTGCGCGCCGTCGCTCACCGCCCACCCATTTTCGGAGAAGCTCGAATACGCGACCGCGTATCCCGCTTGCAGCAGGCGTTCGCGTAGCTCAACGACCCACGGGGCGACATCCACCGGCGCGGCATCCGGCAGGGCAATCGACGCCGCGGGATCGATAAAGCCGTGGGCGTAAACGGCCAGGTCCCCGTTCCAGTGGTAGGGAAGGAACAGGGCGAACTGTGCTCCGTTCGTGTCGACGCCGACCACTTCCCGCTGCGAGGCCGGCGAGTGCGTGGCGAGGGCGACGCCGGAGGTGCTCACGAGAACCAGCGTCAGTACGGACACCGCGACCAAAACCCTTCTCATCGTGCTTCCCCTTTGCGCAGCGCGTGCGCGTCCGATCAGGTTGGCGAGCCGAACGAGAGCGACACGGGCGAAGATGAATTTCACAGGCGTTGATCGTCGCCTGCGGACGCGTGGCGCGTCTATCGCACCTTGGCTCTAGGTCAGAGGTCTGACGCCAGCTGCGGGCGATCGGGGCGCGACGTTTCCGGAAAGACTCGGCGAGGAGCGCGTCGGAGGCGGATCGGGAAGGGGGGCGGAGCCCCCTGCGAGTCAACTCAGAGCAGCTTCTCCATCACGACGGTGTCCACCCACTTGCCGTCGAGCAACCCCTGCTCGCGGTAGACACCGACGGTTCGGAAGCCCAGTCTCTCGTACAGCGCCATACCGCTCGCGTTGAACGGGAAGGCGGAGAGCACCATCTTGTGGAAGCCGTGCTCGCGCGCGAGCTCGATCAGCCTCTCGAGCATCACGCGCCCGACGCCCCGGCCGCGCCAGGCGCGCTCGACGTAGATCGAGAAGTCGGCGACGAACCGGTAGGCCTCGCGGGGGTTGAAGACGTTGAGGCTGCCCCATCCGACGAGCGCGCCGCCCGCCTCCGCGACGATCACCGGGTGGCGCGGATCCCGACTCGCGAGCCACCGGCTGCGCTCATCCGGCGTGCGCAGCTCGATCTCGAGCGTGGCGAGCCGGTCCTCGATGCCCTGGTTGTAGATGCGGCAGATCGCCTCCGCGTCGGCCGCTGTGGCGGGACGGACGAGATATCCGATCACGCGAGCTCGCGCGCGTCGAGCCGCCCTTCCGTCTGGAGCCGCGCGAACTCGTCGAGCGTCCGCTTGATCCCGTCGGTGAGCGCGGTCGGGGGCGCCGGGCCGAGGTCCGTCTGGTAGCGGGCGTCGTCGAGCGCCGCCGGGAATGGAATCGGTTGCTCCACGTGCGTGATCAGCCCCGCCGCCTTGGGCCAGGCCGCCGCGATCATCTTGACCAGCCCGGCGATCGCCACAGAGGCGCCGTGGAGGTTGTAGACGCGCGCCCCCTCGAGGCGCGAGGCCGCCGCGGCCAGCAGGGCACGCGCCACGTCCTCGGTGTAGATCAGATCGGTCGAGCCGCCCCAGCGGATCTTGAAGGGGCGCCCGAGCACGGCGGACTTCAGCGCGAGCGTCGGGTCGGCCGTGACGCCGAAGTCGCGCCCGGGCCCGTAGACCGAGAGGGGGCGGAAGCCCATCGAGGGGATCCGGTGCTCCTCCCAGTAGACCCGCGCGGTCTCCTCGTTGGCGACCTTGTAGACGCCGTAGTGCGTCGCCGGGAGCCTGGGCGCGTCGTCCTTGATGGGACCGGGAGGATAGCGGTCGGGCGACCCGAAGACCGCCGCGGATGAGGCGTAGACGACACGCTCCACCCGGCCCTCGCTGGCGCGCGCGGCCTCGAAGACGTTCGCGGTGCCGACGACGTTGATCAGGGCGCCCTTGGACGGATCCTGGCGGCAGAGCGGGACCTGCCACGCCGCGAGGTGGACGACGCGACGGATCCCGTGGTCGCGGACGACGCGGACCACGGCGTCGCGGTCCGCGATGTCGCCGCGCACGATCGTGACGCGGCTCGTGACGTCGGCGCCCGCGATCATCCGTAGCCGCCACGGGTCGTCCCCGATGTCGAAGACGACGGGACGCGCACCGGCCGCCAGGAGCCCGCGCACGAGCCACGAGCCGATGCAGCCGAACGCGCCGGTCACCAGCGTCGTCATGAGGGGGAAAATATCACATGCTGTGCGGATCCGCGCCGCGCCTGTCACGGGCCACACACCGCTGGCGCCGGGCACACGGACCTCGATACAATGGCTCGCCGTGTTCCAGAGCGAGCGGTTCTTTCGCGAGGCGTGGCCCCAGATCTCCCAGGCGTTCGCGTCGCCGACCGACGCGGCGAGCGACGTCGAGTGGATCGTCGGCGCCGCGGCGCTCGACGCCGGCGCGCGCGTCCTCGACGCGCCCTGCGGCTTCGGCCGCCACTCCGTCGAGTTCGCGCGCCGCGGCTTCCCCGTGACCGGCGTGGACTTCAGTGAGACCGAGCTCGACCGCGCGCGAAAGGCCGCCACCGAGGCCGGCGTGCCGGTGCGTCTCGTCTGCCAGGACATCCGCGATATGGAGTTCCCGGGCGAGTTCGACCTGGCGGTCAACCTCTTCAGCTCGATCGGTTACTTCTCCGACGACGAGGATCGCCTGGTGATCGACCGCTTCTGGCGCGCGCTCAAGCCCGAAGGCGTCTTCGTCCTGGATACCCGGAATCGTGATCAGCTGGTGAGGTCGCTCCCTCCGGAGGAGCGCAAGCGCGTCAACGGCGGGACGCTCCGGATCGAGAACGAATTCGATCCGGCGACGAGCCGCTGGCGCGCGCGGTGGTGGCGGATCAAGCGCGCCTCGGCGAAGTCGAGGGAAGGCGCAGCGGAGCTGATCGGCGAGAGCGAGATCCGTCTCTATTCCGCCCACGAGCTCTCGGCGATGCTGCGCCCAGAGCGGTGGGGCCACGTGGAGCTCTACGGTGGGCTCGACGGCACGCCGTTCTCCCTCGACGCCCCGCGCCTCGTCCTGGTCGCCCGGAAATAGTCGGGACCCGAGAGAAAGGAGACCCGTTCGATGGCCACCCAGTCGCGTCCCTTGGTCGTGCTCGCCGGCCCCATCAATCCCGACGGTCAGGCGCTCCTCGAAACGGAGGCGCGCGTCGTCGTCTGCGGCGACGAGACCGAAGCCGGCTTGGCGAAGGTCGCCGCCGAGGCGGAGGGGATCCTGTTCCGCCTCCGGCCGAACTGCACCGAGAGCCTGATGGCGCGCTGCCCGAGGCTCAAGGTCGTCGGCCGGCACGGCGTCGGCCTGGACACCGTGGACATTCCCGCGGCCACCCGCCTCGGCGTCGCGGTCGTGCACGCTCCCGGCTCGAACTCCCAGGCGGTGGCGGAGCACGCGCTGATGCTGATGCTCGCCAGCGTGAAGCGCACGCGCTTCATCGACGCGCTGACGCGACGGGGCGAGTGGGACGCCAAGCGGCTCGTCGGCAACACGGAGCTCGCCGGCAAGACGCTCGGCATCGTGGGCGTCGGGAACATCGGCCGGCGCGTGGCGAAGTTCGCCGGCGCGATCGGGATGCGGGTCCTCGGCTACGACAAGTACGTGCCCGACGACGAGATGCGGCGCCGCGGGGCCGAGCCCGTCAAGAGCCTCGAGGAGCTCTTGCCCCAGGTCGACGTCCTCACCTGCCACACACCGCTCACACCCGAGACGGCGCACATGATCGACGCGAAGGCGCTCGCCCGTATGAAGCCGGGGGCGATCTTCGTCAACACGTCGCGCGGTCCCGTGCAGGATGAGCGCGCGCTCTTTGAAGCGCTCACGCGCGGCCACCTGGCGGCGGCGGGCCTCGACGTCTGGGAGGATGAGCCGACGCCTGTGGACAACCCGCTCCTCAACCTGGAGAACGTCGTGTGCTCCTCGCATGTCGCCGGCGTCACACGCGAGGCGAACAGACAGATGGCGGTGCAGGTCGCGGGCGAGATGCTGCGGGTGCTGCGGGGCGAGAAGCCCGAGGTCCTCGTGAACCCCGAAGTGTGGGGGCACCTCGGGCGGAGGTAGAATGGCTCCATGCCGATCGACCCGCGCCATCCGAGGGAGATCCGACGGGACATCCGGAACGGCAAGCTGACGGGCATCACGGCGGGGCTCGGCGCGGGCCACGTCCAGGCGAATCTGGCGGTGCTGCCGCGGGACTGCGCGTACGACTTTCTCCTCTTTTGCCAGCGCAACCCGCGGCCGTGCCCGCTCCTCGAGGTCACCGACGCGGGCTCGACCGAGCCCGTCGGCGTCGCCCCGGGCGCCGATCTCCGAACCGACCTCCCGCGCTACCGGATCTACAAGCACGGCGAGCTGGCCGACGAGGTGACGGACGCGACGCCGTACTGGCGCGACGACCTCGTCGCGTTCCTGCTCGGCTGCTCATTCACGTTCGAGTGGGCGCTGCTCGAGGCCGGTATCCGCCTCTGGCACGTGGAGCACGGCAAGAACGTCGCGATGTGGCGGACCTCCATCCCGTGCCGCCCGGCGGGCGTCTTCCACGGGCCCGTGGTCGTCTCGATGCGCCCGATCGCCTCCGCCGACCTCTCGAAGGCGGTCACCGCGAGCGCGCGCTTCCCGGGCGCCCACGGCGCACCCATCCACATCGGCGACCCAGCGGCGATCGGCATCCGAGACCTCGCCAGGCCCGACTGGGGCGACGCGCAGGAGTTCAGACCGGGCGACGTGCCGGTCTTCTGGGCGTGCGGCGTCACGCCCCAGGCGGTGGCGCTCGCCTCGAAGCCGGCGTTCATGATCACGCACAGCCCGGGGCACATGTTCATCACCGACGTGCCGAACTCCGCCCTCGCGGCCCTGTGAGCGTGAGGTTCCTGCCGGCGGGCGATCTCGCTGTTCTGGTCGAGTTCGACGAGGAGATCAGCGTCGAGGTGAACACCCGCGTCCGTGCCCTCGAGTTCCTCATCCAGCAGAAGGGGCTGCCGGGCATCGCCGAGACGGTGCCGACCTTCCGGTCCCTCCTCGTCTACTACGACCCGCGCGCGGTCGGCTACGACGCGCTCTGCGCCTCGATCGCCGAGCTCCTGCCCCAGGCGACGACGGCGGTTTTGCCGCCCTCGCGCCTGGTCGAGCTGCCCTGCTGCTACGACGACCCGGAGCTCGGCTTCGACCTCGCGGCGGCGGCCCATCGTCTCGGCCTCTCGACGGCCGAGCTGGTGAGGCTCCACAGCGGGGCCGAGTATCTCGTCTACTTCATCGGCTTCACGCCGGGGCTCCCATACATGACCGGGATGCCGGAGCGCCTCACGATCCCGCGCCTCGAAACGCCGCGCACGAAGACACCCGCTGGGAGCGTCGGCATCGGCGGCACGCAGTGCTGCATCTACTCGGTCGAGAGCCCGGGGGGGTTCTGGATCCTCGGACGCACGCCGGTCCGCCTCTACGATCCTGGGGCGCCGGATCCGATCCTGCTCCGTCCCGGAGACCGTGTGCGCTTCCGTGCGGCCGACCGCGGCGAGTACGATCGGATCGCCGCGCGGGCGGAAGCGCGAGCCTACGTCCCGGTGATCACGTGATCGAGATCCTCGACCCCGGACCGCAGACGACCGTGCAGGACCTCGGCCGGTTCGGCCAGCTCCGCTACGGCATCCCGCCGTCAGGCCCGGTGGACGGGTTCGCGTTCGTCCTCGCGAACCGCCTCGTCGGTAATCCCGACGGCGCCGCCGGGCTCGAGTGCACGCTCGTCGGTCCGCGCTTCGAGGTGGGCGCGTCGTGTGCGGTCGCCGTCGCCGGCGCCGACATGCCCGTGACCGTGAATGGCCGCGAGGCGCCGGGCTGGACGACGCTCGTGCTCGGGCCGGGCGACGTCGTGAAGCTCGGGCCCGCGCGCTCGGGGGTAAGGAGCTACGTCGCCTTCTCGGGTGGCCTCGAGTGTCCCCTCGTGATGGGCTCGCGCTCGACCTACCTGCGGGGCCAGCTCGGCGGGCTCGAGGGACGCGCGCTCCGGAAGGGGGACCGGCTCCGCATCGCCGCGGCGGCGCCGCCCCCGCGGTGGCGCGTCGCCCGCCGCGCGGTTCCCGATTACACGGGCGAGCCGACGGTCCGCGTCGTTCTCGGGCCGCAGGCCGACCGCTTCACCAAGGAAGGCATCGGCGCGCTCCTGGAGAGCGCGTACGCGATGCTGCCGCAGTCGGACCGCATGGGCGCGCGGCTCTCCGGCGCGCGGATCACACACTCGCGTGGCCACGACATCATCTCGGACGGTATCGCCCTCGGCTCGATCCAGGTGCCCGGTGACGGCCAGCCGATCGTCCTCCTGGTTGACCGCCAGTCCACCGGCGGCTATACGAAGATCGCGACCGTCTGCTCGTTCGACGTCGGACGCGTCGGGCAGCTCAGGCCCGGGCAATCGCTCCGGTTCCGCGCGGTCACTGTGCACGAGGCGCGCCGGCTTCTGTGCCTTGCCGACGCAGTCCTCGAGGCAGGACTGAGAGAGGAGATCGCATGAGCGTCGAGAAGGAGCTCCACGAGTACACCGCGAAGACGGTCCGCTCCCGCGCCCTGCATGAGGAGGCGCTGGCGGTAATGCCCGGCGGCAATAGCCGCACGACGACTTTCTTCGACCCGTACCCGTTCTACGTCCAGCGCGGCCAGGGCGCTCACGTCTGGGACGCGGACGGCAACGACCGCCTCGACTTCAACGGCAACTACACGAGCTTGATCCTCGGCCACGCCCCGCCCGACGTCGTCAAGGCGGTCCAGGAGACGGTCGCGCACGGCCTCTCGTTCCCGGGGCCGACCGAGCACGAGGTGCGGCTCGCGGAGCTCTTGACGCGGCGCGTGCCGTCGGTCCAGCAGATCCGCTTCACGAACTCGGGCACCGAGGCGACGATGAACGCCGTGCGCCTCGCGCGCGCGTTCACGGGCCGGCCGAAGATCGCGAAGTTCGAGGGCGCCTACCACGGCACCCACGATTGGGTGCTCGTGAGCGTCGCGCCCGACCCGAAGGCGGCCGGGAGCCGCAAGCGCCCCAAGCCGGTGGTCGCGTCGGCCGGCGTGCCGCCCGCCGTCCTCAAGCACACCGTGGTGCTCCCCTGGAACGACCGCGAGGCGTGCGAGCAGATCATCGAGGCGGAGGCCGCGAACCTCGCCGCCGTCCTCGTCGACCCGCTGCTCGGGATCGGCGGCGTGATCCCGCCCGCCGACGGGTTCCTCGCCCACCTGCGCGCGCTCACGGAGCGCCACGGGATCGTCCTGATCTTCGACGAGGTCATCTCGTTCCGGATCGCGTGGGGCGGAGCGCAGGAGCGCTTCGGCGTCCGCCCCGACCTCACGACGTTCGGCAAGATCATCGGCGGCGGCCTGCCCGTCGGCGCCTTCGGGGGCCGGGCCGACATCATGAGCTACTACGATCCGCGCAAGGGTGCCCAGCGCATCAGCCACGGCGGGACCTTCAACGCCAACCCGGCGACGATGGCCGCGGGCGTCGCGACGCTCAACGCGCTCACGCCCGAGGCGTACGCGCGGCTCGACACGCTTGGCGATCGGCTCCGCGGCGGCGTGACGCGCCTGCTCGCCGCGACGCGACGGAAGGGGCAGGTCTCGGGTGTCGGCTCGCTCTTCTGTCTGCACTGGACGCCCGAGCCGCTCAGCGACTACCGCTCGAGCCGTCCGAAGGACCCGGAGGCGCCGATGCGCCTCTTCATGGGGCTCCTCAACGAGGGCATTCTCCTCACGCAGCGGGGTCTCGGGGCCTGCTCGCTCGCGATGACGGAAGAGGACATCGATCGGTTCGTCAACGCTCTCGCCCGAGTCGTGGCGCGGAGCTAAGGAGCCACCGGGATGGCGACAAAGTCCATCGACCTCAACTGCGACATGGGCGAGAGCTATGGCCGCTGGACCCTCGGCGCCGACGAGGAGATCATGCCCTGGATCACCTCGGCGAACGTCGCGTGTGGCTTCCACGGGGGCGATCCCCACGTGATGCGCAAGACCGTCGCGCTGGCGCTTCGGCACGGCGTGGCGATCGGCTCGCACCCGAGCCTGCCGGACCTCATGGGCTTCGGGCGCCGCGTGATGGACGTCACGCCCCAGGAGGTGAAGGACTACCTCTGCTACCAGACGGGCGCGCTGCGCGAGTTCGTCCGGGCCGCCGGCGGCGATCTCCAGCACGTGAAGCCGCACGGCATCCTCTACAACATGATGGAGAAGGAGGAGCCGCTCGCCGTCGCGGCGGGCGAGGCGGTGCTCGAGTCCGGCGGCAAGGAGCTCATTCTCATGGCGCTGGCCTCGGGCAAGTACGACGCGGCCTGCCGCAAGATGGGCGCGCGCGTGGCCTCGGAGGGGTTCGCGGACCGCGCCTACAATGTCGACGGCACGCTGGTCTCGCGCAAGATCGCGGGCTCCCTGATCACCGACCCGGAGCGCGCGGCCGCGCAGGCGGTGAAGATGGCGGCCGAGGGCAAGGTACGCACGCTCGACAGCGTCGAGGTCGACATCTCGGTGCAGACGATCTGCTGTCACGGCGATACGCCGGGCGCCCAGAAGATCGTCCGCACGGTCCGCGAGGCGCTCGAGAAGGCGGGGTGTCGCGTGCGGCCTCTGCGCGAGTGGCTCCCGAAGGCCTGACCCGGTCCTTCCCGCGGACCGATGACGCTCAAGGAGGTTGCGGCTCCGTCATGGTGTACCCGACCAAGGGACAGAGCGCAAGGAAGGGTACGAACGGGCGTATGGCGCCTGCATGCAGGGCCGGGGCTACGCGGTGAGGTGATCCGCCCCGGAGGCCGGTTGGCGCCCTGGACATCACGCGGAGCCTGACGACCCCGGACGGCACGGTCATCGGCTACCGGCTCTGGCGGCCGGGAGGCCCGCGCCCCACGCTCGTCCTCCTCCACGGCCTCGCCAGCAACCTGACCCGCTGGTCGGAGCTCGTCGCCCACACGTCGCTCAGGGCGGACTGGGACATCCTGCGCCCGGATCTCCGCGGCCACGGCGGGTCGCTCGCTCGCGGGCGGATCGGGATGGATCAGTGGTGCGCCGACCTCGCCGCGGTCCTCGCGGCGGAGCGCGCGCCGCGGGCGGTCGTCGGGGGCCACTGTCTCGGCGCCAACGTCGCTGTCGAGTTCGCCACGCGCCGCCCCGACGCGGTGGCGGGGCTCGTGCTCATCGAGCCCATGCTGCGCGAAGCGCTCCGCGGGAGCCTGAAGACCGCCGTCCGTCTCCGGTCCCTCTTGGGGCCGGCGGTGGGCGTCATCCGCGCCGTCAACGCGCTCGGCATCTATCGCCGGCGCGTGGCGCGGCTCGACCTGACCGAGCTCGATCGGGAGACGCGCGCCGCCATGTCACGGGGAGCGTCGGAGGCGCTCCTCCGGCGCCACGCGTCGCTCTGGCTCGACCTCTCCGCCATGCCCGCGGGAGCCTATCTCCAGTCGGTGATGGCCGTGAGCCGCGGCCTGCCCGACCTCGGCGCGATCCGCGTCCCCGTCCTGGCGCTCCTCTCCGCGGGCGGCGCGCTCAGCGACCCCGCGCTCACCGAGCGGTTGCTGCGCGCGCTCCCGAACTGTCAGACCGTGCGCCTCGCCGCCCAGCACTGGATCCCGACCGAGCAGCCCGAAGCGATGCGGAACGCGATGGAGGCGTGGTGCGGCGGTGTCCGCGGCGCCGCCGCGCGCGGCGCGCGGCCTTGACCCTGGCCCCGGGGCGATGGTCTACTGAATCGCTCGTGGACACGCCACTCAAGCGCACTCCGCTCTACAAGGCGCACGTCGAGGCCGGCGCGCGCATGGTCCCGTTCGGCGGTTGGGAGATGCCGGTGCAGTACGCGGGGATCGTCGAGGAGCACCGGAGCGTCCGCAGCGCCGTCGGCCTCTTCGACGTGAGCCACATGGGGGAGTTCGAAGTGGAGGGCGCCGGCGCCCTCGACGTGCTGCAGTCGCTCACCACCAACGACGTCGCCGCGCTGGACGTCGGCCAGGTGCAGTACTCCATCCTCTGCTACCCGAACGGCACGATCGTGGACGACCTCACCGTGTACCGGCTCGCCGGCGACCGATTCATGCTCACCGTGAACGCGTCCAACATCGACAAGGACTACGCGTGGGTCACCGAGCACCAACGGAAGGGAGCGCGCTGGCGTAACGTCTCCGCCGAGACGGGGCTCATCGCGGTGCAGGGCCCGAAGGCCGAACCGCTCGTGGGCCGCCTCGCCGATCAGGACGTGACGAACGTCGGCTACTACCGCTTCGCGCGCGGCACGGTGGCGGGCATGCCGGCGCTCATCTCGCGCACCGGGTATACGGGCGAGGACGGCTTCGAGCTCTACGCCGCCGCCGCCGACGCAGGACGCCTCTGGGCGGCGCTTCTCGAGGCCGGCCGCGCCGACGGCGTGGCGCCGATCGGCCTCGGGGCCCGCGATACGTTGCGGCTCGAGATGAAGTACGCGCTCTACGGCAACGACATCGACGACACGACCAACGCGCTCGAGGCGGGCCTCGGCTGGGTCGTAAAGCCCGCGAAGGGCGAGTTCGTCGGCCGCGACGCCCTCGAGAAAATCCGCGCCGAGGGCGTGCGCCGCAAGCTGGTCGGCATCGAGATGGTCGACAAAGCCGTCGCGCGCCACGGCTACCCGGTGCTGAGGGACGGGCGCCGGGTCGGCGTCGTCACGTCGGGCTCCTATGGCCCGTCCGTGGACAAGTACATCGCGATCGCGTACGTCGAGACCGCGCTGGCCGCGGTGGGCACACCGCTCGCCGTCGAGATCCGAGGGCAGGCGAAGGCCGCGCGCGTCGTCAAAACGCCCTTCCATCCCTCACGAGTGAAAAAGGCATAGTCATGGCGAACGTTCCGAAGGACCTCAAGTACACGCGCGAGCACGAGTGGGCGAAGCAGGAGGGCGGCCGCGTGCGCGTCGGCATCACCGCGTACGCGCAAGACCAGCTCGGCGACGTGGTCTTCGTCGAGCTGCCGAAGGTCGGCGCCAAGGTCACGGCGAGCAAGGCCTTTGGCGTCGTCGAGTCCGTGAAGGCGGTCTCCGACCTCTTCGCGCCCGTCTCGGGTGAGGTCGTCGAGGTCAACGCGGAGCTCGGGCAGAAGCCGGAGACCGTGAACGCGGACCCCTACGGCAAGGGCTGGATGATCGTCGTCAAGCCCTCGACCAAGGCCGAGTGGGACCAGCTCCTCACCGCCGAGCAGTACGAGGAGTTCCTGAGGCAGGGAGGCCATTGATGGCCTCGCGGTACATCGCCAACACGGCGGCCGAGCAGCGACAGATGCTCGGCGTGATCGGTGCGGGTGGGATCGAGGAGCTGCTCGTCAAGATCCCCGCGAAGGCGCGGCTCTCGCGGCCGCTCAACCTGGCGTCCGCCCTCGCCGAGACCGATCTGATCCGTCACATGAAGGCGCTCGCCGAACGGAACGCCGACGCCGACGCGCACGTCTGCTTCATGGGCGCGGGCTCCTACGATCACTACATCCCCAGCCCGATCAACCACCTGATCTCGCGCGGCGAGTTCTTCACGGCGTACACGCCCTACCAGCCCGAGGCGAGCCAGGGGACCCTGCGGACGATCTACGAGTACCAGACGATGATCGCCGAGCTCACCGGCATGGACGTGGCGAACGCGTCGATCTATGACGGCGCGTCGTCCCTGGCCGAGGCGGCGCTGATGGCCCACGCCGTCACCGAGCGGACCGAGATCGTCCTCTCGCGCGGCGTGAACCCGCTCTATCGCCGCGTGACGGCCACGTACTGCGAGGGGCCGGGAGTCCGGTTGCGCGACGCCGCGGCGCCGGACGGCGTGACCGACCTCGCGGTGGTGAAGAAGCTCGTCGGACCGAAGACGGCGGCGCTCGTCGTCCAGAGCCCGAACTTCTACGGGTGCCTGGAAGACGTCACGGCCGCCGCGGAGCTCGCGCACGCGGCGGGGGCGCTGCTGGTCGTCGTCGCCGACCCCGTGAACCTGGGCGTTCTCGAAGCGCCGGGAAGGCTCGGCGCGGATATCGTCGTCGGCGAGGGGCAGGGGCTTGGCGTGCCGCTGGGCTTCGGGGGGCCGAACCTCGGTGTCTTCGCGGCCAAGAAGGAGCTCGTCCGCCGGATGCCGGGCCGTCTCGTCGGCGCCACGGTGGACCGCGACGGGCAGCGCGGCTTCGTGCTCACCCTGCAGACGCGCGAGCAGCACATCCGCCGCGGCAAGGCGACCTCCAACATCTGCACCAACGTGGCCCTCTGCGCGCTCATGGCCACGATCTACCTCGCGACGCTCGGCCGCCAGGGCCTCGTCCGTGTCGGTGAGCTCTCGACGGCGAAGGCCCACTATGCCGCCGAGCGCCTCGCGACGATCCCCGGGGTGTCGCTCCGCTTCACCGCGGCCTTCTTCAAAGAGTTCGCGCTCAGGCTCCCGAAATCGCCCGAGCGCGTCGTGGCGAAGCTCGCGAAGCAGGGGATCCTCGCGGGCGTGCCACTCAAGGCGTTCGACCGGAGCCTCGCCGACTGCCTGCTGGTCGCCGTGACGGAGAAGCGCACGAAGGCAGAGATCGACGCCTTCGCCGACGCCCTCGGGAAGGCGGTGGCCTGATGGCCGCCTCCGCGTACGACAAGCTGATCTTCGAGCTCTCCTCGCCGGGGCGTGTCGCGTGGTCCCTGCCCGAGGCCGACGTGCCCGTGAGCGACGCGCGCACGCTGCTGCCCGCGCAGCACGTGCGCAAGGATGCGCCGCGCCTCCCGGAGGTGTCCGAGCTCGACGTCGTCCGCCACTACTCACGCCTGTCGCGCATGAACTACGGCGTGGACACGCACTTCTACCCACTCGGCTCGTGCACGATGAAGTACAACCCGAAGCTCAACGAGGACATGGCGCGCCTCGCGGGCTTCGCCAGGCTCCACCCGCTGGCCTCCGAACCGCTCTCCCAGGGCGCGCTCCAGCTGATGCACGAGCTCGCCGCGATGCTCGCCGAGATCGCCGGGATGGACGCGGTCTCGCTCCAACCCGCGGCGGGAGCCCAGGGCGAGCTGGCGGGCGTCCTGATGATCCGCGCCTACCACCTCTCGCGCGGCGAGAAGCGGACGAAAGTGCTGATTCCCGACTCCGCCCACGGGACCAACCCGGCGTCGACGGCGATCGCCGGCTACGAGGTGGTCGAGGTCAAGTCGCAGGCGAACGGCGAGGTAGACCTGGACGAGCTGGCGCGCCACCTCGACACGGACGTGGCCGCGTTCATGATCACCGTGCCGAACACGCTCGGCATGTTCGAGCCGCGGATCGTCGAGATCACCGAGCTGTGTCACGCCAAGGGCGTGCAGGTCTACATGGACGGCGCCAACCTCAACGCGATCCTCGGCATCGCGCGGCCGGGCGACCTCGGCTTCGACGTCTGCCACTTCAACCTCCACAAGACCTTCACGACGCCGCACGGCGGGGGCGGCCCGGGCGCGGGGCCCGTGGGCGTCAAGGCCCACCTCGAGCCGTTCCTGCCCGTGCCCGTCGTCACCAAGGACGGCGACGGCTACGCGCTCGACTGGAAGCGCCCACAGTCGATCGGCAAGCTTCAGGCGTTCTGGGGGAACTTCGGGATGCTCGTGCGCGCCTACACCTACATCCGCACCATGGGCGCCGACGGCCTGCGGAGCGTGGCGGACAACGCGATCCTCAACGCCAACTACATCATGAAGCGCCTCGAGAAGGATTATGACGTCGCCGTCCCGGGGCCGTGCATGCACGAGTGCGTGCTCTCGGCGCGGCGCCAGAAGAAGCTCGGCGTCACGGCGACGGACATCGCCAAGCGGCTCCTCGACCTCGGCTTCTATGCCCCCTCGACCTATTTCCCGCTGATCGTCGAGGAGGCGTTGATGATCGAGCCGACCGAGACCGAGTCGAAGGAGACACTCGACGCGTTCTGCGATGCCATGATCCAGATCGCCCGCGAAACGGAGACCTCGCCGCGCGTGGTCCAGGACGCGCCCGTCACGACGCCCGTGCGCCGGCTCGACCAGACCAAGGCCGCACGCGAGCCCGACTTGCGCTGGACGCGCCGGCCCTAGCGCGGGCCGCGCCTTGGCGGTTCGGCGATTGCCGAGCTAGAGTGCCCGTCAATGGCCGGCCGGACTCTCGCCGGTACACGGCCCGCAGCGTTTCAGTCCGAGCCCGCCGAGATATGCGGCGGGATCTCGCGGCTTATCCCCCGGCGTCACCCGCGAGTTTCTTGCCCAACACGCCGAATACAAAGAGTGGTGGTAACAAGCAGGGCCGGGGACGATTCCGCGATAGGCTGCAGGAACTCGGAGCGTTTGCAGTCTTGTGCAGACCTGCCTATCCTGCAGCCGAATTCTAGGTAGGCCTCGCAGAAGGGACGGATGAAACCGCCTCCTGATACATTCGTCACCGACCGCCTGGTGCTCCGGCGCCCGACGCTGACCGATGCTCCTGCCGTCTACGAATACGGTCGTGATCCGAAAGTGACACGCTACCTGATCTTCAGGACGCACAACTCCGTCGCCGACGCTGAGGCCTTTCT
>WNFW01000231.1_pt1 | contig 40783 bp, 34 predicted proteins | sample 5400131 | NCBI WGS metagenome assembly WNFW01 (sample SAMN13153362, study PRJNA577476) | soil metagenome | isolation source: 20 cm soil or saprolite under grassland replicate 1 | place: USA:California | collected 2016-06-15
TGAACAAGATTTCCAATGATTCGAGAAGGCTCGGCGCCTGGCGCGCGCGTTCAAGCATCTGCTGAATTTCCTCCTTATGCCGGTCGGCCATTGCCGAAATGACAGCTTCCTTGTTTTCGAAGTAACGATAGATCAGCCCTACGCTGATCCCTGCCTCGCCGCTGATATCGTGCATGCTGGTTTGGTGAAATCCGCGCTTGGCGAAGCAGACCAGCGCAGCTTCAAGGATCTGGGAACGCCGATCCGCGTTAGAAGAGTCTATCTGGGGCTGTGACATAGGCCGGGAAGATGAATGAACGTTCATTCATTGTCAAATCTTTTGACAAAACCGGTTCTAACAATGGGGTTTCTCCCTCGCGGTCACCGGGCATTGGGAGGAATATCCCCCGCGCCTCCCAAACCCCACGCCGCCCGTTGGCTGAAGGCCCGGTGTTCAAATCGCGTTCTGCTTAGCTCCGCTGCGAGGCATCCGAAATTTCGTACGCCTCTGTGCTGAGCGTCGCCGGCACGCGCTCTGGTTGTTGAACAAACTGCATGATTGACAGGATTGCGCTCAAACCCAGCAGCGCATAAACCGCCGTTTCCATGATGCTTCGGCCTTTCTCCTCTGACTGAACCAGCATTGCGTAAGTAGTGTCGTTGTTCATAAGCCCGTGAATCCTTTCTTTTAGAGACGCCAGCCGTTTCCGCTTTTGTCTAAAGTTTGTTGATCCTTCATGATTGCTTTGAACGTTGGATGCGGTGTCGCCATGAATTGGATTCAAACAAAAACAAATTTGTTGCGCAAATTCCCAGCTGATGGGCGCTATCTGATTGGCGTTTCCGGCGGGCGCGATTCAGTCTCGCTACTACAGTGGCTGGTCAATCTCGGTTACAAAAAACTGGTCGTCTGTCATTTGAACCATCAATTGCGAGGACGATCGAGCGATGCCGACGCACGCTTTGTCCAGAAGTTAGTCGAGCGCTGCAACCAGGAATCTGTAGCGCACGCGCCCCGCCTGCCGAGTTCCCGGATCGGCAAGCGAGGAGCTGGTCCGACAAGGCGAATGGCGGACCTCGATTTTGAGCTTGGCGCGGTAGACGTGCGAACACTTGCAAAGAAAAAGAAGATGTCTATTGAAACGGCAGCACGCGAAGCCCGCTACAAATTTTTTGCGGATACGGCGCGCCGCCGAAAGTGCAAAGCGATCTTTCTCGCGCATCACGCGGACGACCTGGTCGAAACCTTTTTGATTAATCTGTTTCGCGGCGCAGGGACTGCGGGCTTGAGCGGCATGCGGGAGACTTCTACTCGCCCTATTAACGGTGTTGAGCTGACAATCGTGCGGCCATTGCTCGGTGTTTGGCGCAAAGAAATCGATGATTACGTGCACGAGCATCGGATCAAATTTCGCGAGGACGCATCGAACAAGAACCTGAATCCTTTTCGCAACCGAATCCGTCGTCGCATCATTCCTTACTTGGAAAAAATCCTTGGCCGAAACATTCGGCCTGCAGTTTGGCGAGCTGCTGCAATTGCCGGGGAAGAAGAAGCTTGGATCGACAGTCAACTCCTCGAGTCGAGGGAGGCCGAACTATCGGTGACAAAACTTCGAGCGTTGCCAGTTGCACTTCAGCGTCGGACGATTTTCAAATGGTTGCGGGCGCAAAACATCTCTGAAGTTGGATTCGACGTAGTTGAGCGCGTCCGCTCACTCCTCGACCCAAACGCGCGGGTGGCAAAGATCAACCTTGCGCAGGATCGACATGTACGCCGCCGCGCAGGGAAGATTTTCTTGGAGTAAAGGAGTACTGGAGTAATTGGTGGCGTAGCCGAGAAATAAATGCATTACTCCATTACTCGAACACTCCATCACTTCGATGTCTGACATCCGCGTTCGGTTCGCCCCCTCGCCTACGGGCTATCTGCACATCGGCGGAGCACGTACCGCCCTGTTCAACTGGCTGTTTGCGCGGCACCACGGCGGGAAATTCGTTCTGCGAATTGAAGACACCGATATCAAGCGAAACACCGAGGAAGCCATGGCCGCCATTTACGAGGGATTACAATGGCTGGGGTTGAACTGGGACGAAGGCCCGCATGCGGGCGGCGAATTCGGACCTTACTTGCAAAGTGAGCGAACGGAACTTTACGAGCGCTACCTGAAAAAGCTTCAGGATGCCGGTCACATCTTCGAGGACCAGGGCGCGTTGCGATTTCGTTCGCCGCGCGAGCACGTCGTCGTGGATGACATCGTGTGCGGCAGAATCGATTTCGATCTTAGCAATCCGGCGACGCATCCCGACATGACGATCCGGCGCCCGGATGGCTCGTGGATTTTTCATTTCGTCAATGTGATCGACGACCTTGAAATGAAAATCTCCCACGTAATCCGCGGCGAAGATCATCTTTCAAACACGCCCAAACATATCGAGATCTTTCGCGCCCTCGAAGTAACGCCGCCGCGTTACGCACACATTCCGCTCATCCTGAACCGAGACGGATCGAAGATGAGCAAACGCGACGAAGGTGCACGCGTGGAATATTACATCCGGCGTGGTTATCTTCCGGCTGCGGTTCGAAATTATCTTTGTCTGCTTGGCTGGTCGCCAAAAGATAATCGCGAGAAGATCGATATCGACGAGATCATCCGGATCTTTGATCTGAAAAATATCGGACGCAGCTCGGCCACGTTCGATCCCGACAAACTCCATTGGCTGAATGGTGAATACGCGCGCGAATTGAGCGACTCCGAATTTTACGATCTGGCGGTCGCCAAGCTGAAGTCGAGCGGGGTGGCTCTTGAAAATTTTCCAGAGAAGTACGTGCGTGCAGCACTGGAAACGTGCGAAGGCAAGATCAACACTTTTGATGAGCTGCCCGCTTATTGCGGATTCTATTTCACAGACAACTTCGATTACAATCCCGAGGGAGTTACCAAGCATTTTATCCCTGAGAACAGGCCAAAACTAGAGGCCATTCGCGGCGCTCTGAGGGCGTTGGAGAAATTCGATGTCGCTACAATTGAAGTCACACTGAAGAGCGTGGCTGCAAAACTCGGCGCAAAAGTCGGCTCGATCGTGCATCCCACGCGACTCGCCGTGACTGGCAGCAATGTTGGGCCAAGCTTGTATCACCTGCTTGAAGTTCTCGGAAAAGAAAAGGTCATCGCACGCATCGATCGTGCGCTTTCCATGTTGTGAGGCGCGGGCAAGCGACACGCTTGCCCTACAACGGTCTTTACAGGTTACGCATATGATCGTGTTGTAGGGCAGGCACTCCGCCTGCCAACGGTGTCACGATCGTTTCGCTTCCTTCGCCCAAGTGTCTCTTAGCGTAATCATGCGGTTCCACGCCTGTTTTTCACGCGTGGAATCCGAATCGAGCGCAAAATAGCCGAGCCGCTCGAATTGAAAGCGTTCTTCAGGACGCGCGCTCGCGAGGGCAGGCTCGCATTTTGCAGTCACGACTTCGAGCGAATTTGGATTGATAAATGATTTGAAATCGCCGCTGGCGTCGGGTTCGGGGACGCTAAACAAGCGATCATACAATCGAACCTCAGCATCGATGGCCCGCGCCGCGCTTACCCAATGTATCGTCCCCTTCACTTTGCGGCCCGCAGTCGGTCCGCCTGACTTGCTGTCCAGATCGACAGTGCACCGGAGTTGGATCACCTTGCCGGCTGCATCTTTCACGACTTCATCGCACTTGATAATGTAAGCGTATTTCAGCCGCACTTCGCCACCGGGCCGGAGCCGAAAATATTTTGGCGGCGGAGTTTCCATGAAATCGTCGCTCTCGATGTAAAGCTCGCGACTGAACGGAATCTTGCGTGTTCCGGCATTTGGATCTTCGGGGTTGTTGATTGCATCGAGTTCTTCGATTTTTCCCTCGGGATAATTCGTCAGCACGATCTTGATCGGGCGCAGTACGGCGAGCCGGCGTGCGGTGGTGCTGTTAAATTCGTTACGTATCGTGTGCTCCAACACAGCCATGTCAGTCATGCTCGGATATTTCGTGATGCCAATGTTGTAGGCGAACTCGCGCAAGGCGCTGGCGGTTATGCCGCGCCGACGCAATCCGGAGATAGTAAGCATCCGCGGGTCATCCCAGCCGGTAACGAGCTTTTCATTCACAAGCTGGATCAATTTGCGCTTGCTCATCACCGAGTAGGTGAGGTTGAGCCGCGCAAATTCGTGTTGATGCGGGCGGGGCTCCGGCATTTCGAGCGCATTGAGAATCCAATCATAGAGCGGCCGATGCACTTCGAACTCCAGAGTGCAAACCGAGTGCGTGATCCCTTCAATGTAATCGCTAAGCGTGTGCGCCCAGTCGTACATCGGATAAATACACCATTTATCTCCCGTGCGATGATGCGAGGCATGCCGGATGCGATAGAGCACCGGATCGCGCAGCCAGACGTTCGCGGCGTTTACATCGATTTTCGCCCGCAACGTGCGCGCCCCGTCCGGAAATTCCCCCGCTTTCATTCGCGCAAACAGATCGAGATTTTCCTCAACCGAGCGATCGCGAAAGTTACTGGCCTTGCCCAGCCGGCGAAACGCGTCCGTTTCCTCGGGAGTCATCTCGCAAACGTATGCTTCGCCTTTGCGTATGAGATCCACCGCATACTCGTAAAACCGGTCGAAATAATCCGATGCGTAAACGGGTTTCCCGCCGAGATGCTTGTCCGCCCAACCATCGATCAGCCAATGCACGTCAGTCATGATTGACTCGACATATTCCGCCTCCTCCTTGATCGGGTTGGTATCGTCCATGCGGATATTGCAAATGCCGCCGAACTCGCGCGCGATCCCGAAGTTGAGGCAGATCGATTTTGCATGGCCGATATGCAGATAGCCATTGGGTTCGGGCGGAAAACGCGTGCAGATTTGTTTGTATTTACCCGTGCGAAGGTCCTCCGCGACGATATCGCGAATAAAATCGGAAGGTCGTTCAGTTTCAGTGGTCATTATAACGAACAAGGTTATCGGCGAAATCGAAGAGCGACAACTTCACCACGGTCATAAATTCTTTACCTTTTCATTAACGCCTCGCTTTAGCGAGGTGCGAAGAACCCAGTCCAGCGCTCAACCGCTTCAACGGTTTCCTCGATAGCGTTGTAAACCGCTGAAGCGGTTGAGACTCCATGGTTTGCGTGCGACACCCAGCTAAAGCAGGGTGTTAATAAGATCTACTCGGTAGCGTGAAAGAAGACAAAAAAGCGACCAATCGTTATACGCTCGCCGACCTGGAGAAGTGGCGTGAAGTCGCGCGCAATTTCGATCCCCCGATTCGGCTAGGCGTTTTTGGCGATCCAGTTGCGCATTCACTTTCGCCAGAAATGCAAAACGCCGCTCTGCGCGCCTGCGAGATCAATGCCCAATACGCTCGTTTTCATGTGCGGCCGAATGAGTTGAGATCGGCGCTGCGCTTTTTGCGAACCTTGGATTTCGTGGGAGTGAATCTGACGGTCCCGCATAAAATCGCCGGCTTCGCCCAGATCGACGAGGCGGATGAATTCGCCAGTCGCACAGGAGCCGTGAACACGATTCGCGTTCGTGACAACAAACTTTTTGGTTCAAATACCGACGGTGAAGGTTTCTTACGCGCCATCCGCAGCGAGTTTTCTGTCGATCTGCGCGATCTGCGTGTGATGTTAATTGGCGCCGGTGGCGGGACTGGGCACGCCATTGCCTGGCAATGCGCGCTTGAGAATTGCGAACGCCTTGTCCTGATCAATCGCACACTGGAAAAAGGGAATGTGCTGTTGGAGCGCCTGCGTCCGTTTTTTACGGAACCACGCGTGCTAGGCCCTGCGGCGAGGGTTGAAGCAGTAGCGTGGGAGGAATCGACAATGCGCATGCAACTCACAGACATCGATCTTATCGTCAATAGCACTCCCCTTGGAATGAATCCGAGCGATCCAGCGCCGCTCCCCGGACGCTTGATCGCCCCGCATCATATGGTCTTCGATTGCGTATATGGGCCTTCGAAAACCGCGTTGCTGCGCGCAGCCGAGCAGGCCGGAGCCCGCAGCGCGAACGGGACATCGATGCTGCTACATCAAGGTGCGCTATCGTTTTCCATCTGGTTCGATTGCGAGCCACCAATCGAAGCGATGCGCAAGGCGCTGTAGCCCCTACAGGCGAGCGGCCACAGAAGTTGTAAAAACACTGAAAACCGCCATATTAATCGATGGTAAGTGCGGGTATAAACTTTGGCAGTCCACGGCTGACGGATGTTGATCTTGCAGAAGCGCTGCAGGAACTCAAGCATGAGCGGAACGCTGTTATTCTCGCGCATAACTACCAGGTGCCCGAGTTCAGGCAGCGAAAACGGACGCCGACGTGATCCTCTTTTGCGGCGTCCATTTCATGGCCGAAACGGCGAAAATCATTAATCCGACGAAGCGCGTGATTCTGCCAGACCTTGATGCTGGATGTTCGCTCTCCGAATCGTGTCCGCCGGAAAAACTCGCGCAGTTTCTAAAAAAGAACGCGGACAAAAATTACTACGTCATCGCCTACATCAATTGCAGCGCGGGAGTGAAGGCGTTGTCCGACGTGATTTGCACCAGTGGAAACGCCGATAGAATCGTTCGCGCCGCTCCGACTGATCGGAATATTCTTTTCGTTCCGGACCAAAATCTCGGCGCGTGGGTAATGGAACGAACGGGACGCAAAATGGATTTGTGGCAGGGGAACTGTTACGTACATGTCGAGTTCACAGCCCGCAGTATTAATAAAATTCGGGAGCAATATCCCAATGCACCGGTTGTCGCCCATCCGGAATGCACTTATGCCGTGCGCATGCTGGCCGATGAAGTTTGTTCCACTGAAAAGATGGTGACTTTTTGCAGAGAATCATCGGCGGGCGAGATTATTGTCGTTACTGAAGCTGGTCTGTTGCATCGCCTGCGCAAAGAAGTTCCTAACAAAACCTTTATTCCCGGTCCAACGGACAACTGCTTCTGCGGCGAATGCCGGTTCATGAAGATGAACACGCTGGAAAAGGCATACAACGCTCTTTTGAACATGGAACCGGAGATCACATTGCCAGAACCATTGCGCAAACGCGCCGAGCTACCCATTCGGCGGATGCTTGAGTTAAGCAAGTAGCTGTAGGCTCAGGTCGTCCGGCTTATTCTATCCGTGACATCCGCCTAATCCGCGGTTCTTCTGCCCAAACCATGACTGACAAATCCATCGAACAACGGATCGATCGGCTACAAGCTGGCGGAATTATCGACATGCATTTCGATTTGTTGATGGACTTGTATGAAAAGCGGGAGCGCGAAAACGTGCTGGAAACCGAGTTCTTGCCGGAGATCGAAGCTGGCAACATCGGCGTCGTGGGCGTCGCGATCTACATCGAGGACCGTTATCTCCAGGACGCTGGCCTTCGCGTGGCGCTCGATCAAATCGCACGGCTCTATGCTGAGACTCAGGCATGCCCGCAGTTCGTGATCTGTAAAAGTTATAACGACGTCGAGAAGTCACGCGAAGAGGGAAAAATCGCGCTACTCATCACGATGGAAGGCGCGGAGCCGCTCGGAACAGACTTGAACCTTCTCCGCATCTTCTATGAGGTCGGCGTCCGCTCAATTGGACTTACGCACGCGCGGAGTAACGCTGCAGGACATGGGGGCATCTTTGCTTCGAATGGTTCATCGCCGGACGGTCTTAGCGAGTTCGGTCAGGACCTGGTTCGAGAATGCGAAGGACTCGGTGTGATCATCGATCTGGCTCACATCAATCCAGCCGGTTTCAACGACATTCTGTCGATCATGACAAAGCCACCCATTGTTTCGCACACCAATGCCCGGCGGTATTATGATATCGAGCGCAACATCAGCGACGACCAGATCAAAATGATCGGGGAAAGGCGCGGGGTGATTGGCGTTAACTCTGTCCTCGTAAGTCCAAAAGCAGAACAAAGCACTCTCGACCACTATGTCGATCACATCGAATACATAGCCGATTTGATTGGCATTGATGGTGTGGCCATCGGGTTTGATTTCTTTGAGTTTATCTATAGCCAATGGCCGGAGTCGGCGAAAAAAGAGCTCGCCGAAAAGCTTACAACGCCTCAATTCATCCCTGATCTAAGGAACCATTCGCACATACGCAATCTCACGCGGAAATTGGTCGAACGCGGTTTTCATGACGAGCAGATCGAAAAGATTCTGCGCGGAAACTGGCTACGGATTTTCAAAGAGTGGCTTTAACCGCCACGCGCGAACCAAGGACTCGTAACTAGCAGGGTGAGAATTTTGGTTGTCATCTAGACAATTCTTGGCCACCCTCAAAAGTTTGTGAGGGTCCTCTCCACTGCGCTCTCCTCGCGCCAGCCTTCTACAGCTATTGCTGACGACATCACGGGCGTCAGGAAAGGAATCGCCGCGTTTATCCACGAGGATTTGGGCGGCGCTCTATGCGAGCTCACAACTAACGAAGCAATCACCCCTGAGCGGTGGAAAAGCGAGATTTGAAAACTCAATACACACTAACAAAGGATTGAAGCTATGACACGAGTTAGGCACGTAAACTTGGTGCTATTAATTGCAGGCTTGCTGTTCTTGCTGACAGCAAGTTTACCTTTCGTGACAACAGCGACTGCACAGGGTCAGAACAATGCAAAAAAGCAGGGTGAAGAGTCAACCCGAGACGCACCGCCGGACGTCACTCCCTACAGGCGCCTGACAGTTCCTGAGGATTACGCCCCAAAGGGCATGAGACCGATTCCGGTTATACCCAGCACTTTCATCGTGGACACCGTCGTGAACAACACCGATCCCAATCTGACAAACACCGATACATTTAACGACGGCGAAACATCCATAACCGTAAATCCAGTAAACCCTAACGAAATTGTCATCACGGCCTTTTCAGGCAGTTGGGGAGCAAATGCCCCCTTATGGCATTCGACGGACGGAGGAAATATCTGGACCAAGCAATTTACAATTCCTGCGCCGCCCGGCATAGCAGCAACCGGTTGCCCCTGCGATCAAACCGTCGATTACGGAATGAGTAATCAAATGTCCGGCACGTTTCTTATCAGCGACATTTTTAGCGGCATCACTACCGACCCGGCAAGTGCCGCGGCCTGGAACTGGTTAGTTATTGGTGGCGTCACCCAGACTACAAATTTCAATAATTTGCCGCCGCCCGCAGGAGTCGATCAACCCTGGCTTCTGGTAAATATCGATCCGATGATCCCAACTCAAGACAACGTGTACGACGCCTACGACGACTTTACTAATGGAAATAATTGTGTGAGCGATGCCTGCAACGAGCGCGTATCTGTCTCTTACGGAGTTAATCCGCCTAGCTTCACGGTCGATAACCAATCCGGGACGGCAACGGGGAGCATTAACCCAGGTCATCGGCTTGCCACCGACCCACGAAACGGTTTCATCTACAGCTTATTCCAACGTAATATCGCTCCGGGATCGGGGGGATCGAAAAACATCGACTACATGCTGAACCGGTCTACAGACGGCGGAGCCACCTGGACCCTGAACGGGATGGCCGGTGGCATCATCGTGGCCAACGGCGATAGCACGCAGCCAACTCCCAAGTTCGGTACTGTAAATGCTCTTCTCGGTGGAGTAGACCACGCGGCCGTAGATCCCAAGAACGGCGATGGGTATTACGTTTACGGCAATCGTGATGCCGGCACAGGCAATGACCGCCTCGCCATCCGGCGAATCCAGGACAACGGAGGCGGCGGCGAGACTGTAGGACCAGAAAACTTTGTGACAGGTCAGGTAGAAGCAGCCATTCCATCGGTCGCAGTAACAAGCAGCGGGGCAGTCGGCGTTTTCTACTACACCTTTGACGGGTTCTCGGGAGATAATTTCCCAATCTTTTCAGCTCATCTGGCACAGAGTACTGACCATGGTGTTACTTTCGGCGATCAGATCCTGTTAACTTTCCTTTCTTCGGCCATGGACAACGGCAACGCCAGACAGCGGGTGCTCGGAGACTACATGCAGATGAAAGCGGTAGGTAATTGCTTCTATGGAGCTTTCACGGGAAATGGCGTTCCTTTTGGCCGGCCCTTCGCCAATCACGACCCAATCTTCTTTAAAATCTGCGTCGCAGCTCCACCGAGGCCTACTCCAACACCAAGGTCCCGCCCGACACCGGCGCCGCGCCCAAGCCCGCCGCACTAAGGTCGCAACCTATACAATAACCGACCGGACACAGCCATCTCGGTGACACTGCTAGAGCACTTCGAGGATGTGCTTTAGCCAGGGACTCACCGGGAGGGAATAGAAATTGTATATGTGATCAACGCACACACAACAACCATACCAACCATCGCGACGATAAAAATTCCATCTGCAATTCTTTCGAGGCGATGCATTCTGCGCAGGCCGCGCGAACGAAGCGCCCAGTAAGAAAGCATACAAGAAACTAGAAACAGCAGAGCGTTCGCAGCGAGCAAATCGTCTGCCAGCGTGTCGGCGGTTCCAAGCGTGATCACAACGCGGACCAATCCAATAACGGTCAGGCAAACGCCAACCATCGCTGACGAGACGGTGAAGATGTGGATGCAAATATCCTGTTCGAGGTGATTGTTTCTGCCGCGCTCCCGCGGCGCTTCTCGTTTCATGCGATCACTACTTAGACTGGTCGCGAAAGCGACTGTTCAGAGAATTGCGGGGCTGATAGAAGGAAATTGAAAGGTGCACTAACCAAAACGGCATTTGAAATTCATTAATCTGACGCGTCGCACAGAGATTGGTGCGAATTCATATTATCTCGAAATGGGACGCCATCGACTGGTGCTCGATTGTGGAATGCATCCCAAAGAGACTGGCGAAGATGCACTGCCGAATTTCAAAGCGATCGCGGGCCATGATATCGAGGCGATCCTGATCTCGCATGCCCACCAGGATCACATCGGCACATTGCCCGTGCTGATGCGGCGTTTTCCGGCCGCGCGCATTTTCATGACGGAAGCCACGGCTGAGATCGGCAACGTGCTTTTGCACAACTCTGTTAATGTGATGACCCGACAACGCGAGGAAATCGGCCGCGCCGTCGCGGGGGTGTATCCCCTTTTCACGCATCGAGAAACCGATCGCGCATCGGAACGCTGGCGTTGGTGTCCATTACGCCAGCGGATCTCCATTTCAGGCGAACGTGCGCCTCAGCGAGAAAAAGACGGGCTGACATTCGAATTTTTCGACGCCGGACACGTGCTCGGATCGAGCGGAATCTTGCTGCGAGCGGAAGGCAAAGCGGTCTTTTACACCGGGGACGTTAATTTCGATGATCAGACAATCATGGAAGCGGCGACTTTTCCGGAAGAGAAAATCGATGTCCTGATCATGGAATGCACGCGGGGCGACCACGCAAAACCCGCCGGCTGGACACGTGTAAGTGAAGAGCAACGCCTGACACAGGCGATAGCTACAGCTTTTGAGCATCACTCGTGCGTGCTCATACCCGTCTTCGCCCTCGGAAAAACGCAAGAGATCCTGGCAATGCTTTACAAGTTCCGTCGTGAAAGACTTCTGCCGGAGTTTCCAATTTATATTGGCGGTCTCAGCTCGAAGATGACCGATATCTACGATCGTCGCGCGCATATGAGTCGTCGGCAATTGCCGCGTCTGCAATTAATGAGAGAGGCCGCGCCATTCATTTTGAACCATGAAACAGTGCGTGACGCGTCGCTGCGTCCGGGACGGGTCTACGTCCTCTCCAGTGGGATGATGATACCCAAAACACTCTCTAATATTTTTGCGCGTCGATTAATCGAGAATCCGCAGCATTCGATCTTTTTTGTTGGCTACGCTAGCCCGGAATCGCCTGCCGGTTTGCTGCGAGAGGCGAGAACGAACGGCGAGGTTACGCTTGATCCCGACAAACCCGCACAGCGCGTTCGCTGCAATATCGAACAGTTTCAGTTCAGCGCGCACGCGACGCGGGAAGCCCTCATTGATTATGCCAAAAGACTTTCACCCAAAAAGATTGTTCTTGTGCATGGGGATCCGCCAGCCGTCGAATGGATGCGTATGACGTTGTCAGCCGAGCTTCCCGGGTCGGAAGTATTTGTGCCGGAGCCAGGCGTAGAGTTGGAACTGTGAGAAGTGAGAGGTGATTGGTGCGAAGTAGACTCAGACGAATATTTCTCACTAATCACTTCTCACGTTTCAAATGAAGATCGTCTCCTGGAACATTAATTCCCTGCGCAGGCGTCAGGACCGACTGTTCGCCTGGCTCGAGGCGACAAAGCCGGACATCGTTTGCTTGCAGGAAACAAAATGTACGGACGATCAATTCCCAGCGCTCGCTTTACAGGCGGCCGGTTATTACGCCGCTTATCACGGAGAAAAATCGTACAACGGGGTCGCGATTCTATCGAGAAATGAGCTGCAGGATGTGCGCCCATCGCTTCGCGATGAAGTAAGCGATCCGCAAGCACGCGTGATTGCAGCGACCGTTGGTCGCCTGCCCGTTTTTTCGATTTATGCTCCGAATGGCCAGGCGGTTGGTTCCCCAGCCTACAAATACAAACTGCATTGGTATCGCCGCCTGCGAGATTGCGTCGCAAAAGAGAAATCCAGCGACTTGATTGTCTGCGGCGATTTCAATGTCGCGCCGGAAGATATCGATGTTTACAATGCAGCGCTGTGGCGTGGCGCCATTATGTGTTCCGATGATGAGCGTGCCGCGTTTCAGAACCTGTGCGAAATCGGATTACGCGATACACTGCGAATTCACCACAAGGAAGGCGAACTCTTCAGCTGGTGGGATTACCAGATGCGCGCGTTTGAAAGAAATCGCGGCCTGCGCATCGACGCGGTTCTGGCGAGTGAGACATTGGCCAAGAAGTGTCGCGCATCCGGAATCGACTTGGATATGCGCAAAGGCAAAGAACCCTCCGATCACGCACCGGTTTGGGCGGAGTTCAGTGACTAAGTGAGAAGTGAGAAGTGATTAGTGAAAAAGTGAAAGGTAGAAACAAACTTCTCACTTCTCACTAGTCACCTCTCACGTTCTACTAGCCTGAATGCATCTCCGCGTTTCAAATCCGCCGCCAAAACCTCTCATGATTTGGGATGGCGACTGCCACTTTTGCAAACGATGGATTGAACGCTGGCGCGAAATCACAGCTGGCAAAGTGGATTATGCCACTTATCAGGAGGCAGCATCGCGGTTCCCCGAAATTCCAGTCAAACAATTCATGCGCGCGGTTGCATTCATCGATTCAGACGGACGAACCTTCTTTGCCGCCGAAGCAGTGTACCGCTCGTTGAGATATCGATCTTCCAGGAAGTGGCTGGCTTGGAGCTATGATCACGTGCCTGGTTTTGCAGGGATTTCCGAGTCTGCTTACAAATTCATCGCACGGCGTCGCAGTCTCGGATCAGCCTTTACTCGATTGTTTTGGGGCAAAGACGTGCGGCCGCCGACTTATTTTTGGGCGCGACGCTGGTTTCTGCGCATGCTTGGCTTCGTCTACCTGATTGCATTCGTCTCGCTTTGGGTCCAGGTCGATGGGCTTGTTGGTCGAAACGGGATGTCGCCCGTAAATCAGTTTTTGCCAGCAGTACGCCAACAACTTGGACAAGATGCCTATTTTCTGCTGCCGACACTTTGCTGGTTTGACTCGAGCAACGGTTTTCTACATTTCCTTTGCGGTGGCGGCGTTATCCTTTCGTTTGTCCTCCTTCTTGGAATCGCTCCCGCGCTTTCCCTTGTCCTGCTCTTTATCTTTTACCTGTCTCTCACCGTTGCTGGACAAGTGTTTCTCAACTTCCAGTGGGATGTTCTCCTGCTGGAGACCGGCTTTTTATCGATCTTTCTCGCGCCATGGCGACTATGGCCGCGAGAGCTGATGTGGTGGTCAGGGTCGGCGCCTCCGGCTATAGCCTCTCCGGTTTCACGTGCAGGCCTGTTTCTGCTCAAGTTTCTTCTTTTCAAATTAATGCTCATGTCTGGCGTCGTGAAGCTGACCAGCGGCGACGATTCGTGGGGTTGGCTGAATCATTCGTTTCACTGGAGCGCACTCACAGCGCTTGATTACCATTACTGGTCGCAACCCTTGCCCACCGTCTTCGCCTGGTGGGCAGACAAAAGCCCGGAGTGGTTTAAACATTTTTCAGTCGCCTTTTGCCTCGCAGTAGAGGTCATCGTACCATTTTTTATCTGGTCTCCGCGGCGCCCGCGGCTGTTCGCTGCGGGATTAATGATCTTCCTTCAAATCGTAATCGCTCTGACCGGCAACTATTGTTTCTTCAATCTACTGACGATCGCGTTATGTTTGCTGCTGATCGATGACTCTGTGGTAGGGACGGACCGCCGCACCGTCCGCCTGCACGTCGCCAACGCGCCAAATGCCAGTCCGGCTCGGACCGGTCGCGCCCTACCAAACCGACTATGCCAGTACGCGGCAATCGCAGTGATTATTGTCACGTTGCCGATTAATGGGTGGCTGATTTTGAGCGCATTCAAGCCGCAGAGCCGACCGCCAAGCTGGCTGGCGAACTACTATGGACAACTGGAAGCATTTCGAATCGTGAACGGCTACGGACTCTTTCGCGTAATGACCACGGACCGTGACGAGATAGTGATCGAAGGCAGCGCCAATGCCATTGATTGGTTGCCCTACGAATTCAAATGGAAACCGGGCGACGTGAAACGCCCACCTGGTTGGTGCGCACCGCACCAATCACGACTTGATTGGCAAATGTGGTTTGCTGCCTTGGAAAGCCCCGAGCAAAATCCGTGGTTGGTCGGGTTAATCGTCAGGCTGTTGGAAGGATCGCGCGATGTGACCGGGTTGTTCGAGCATAACCCGTTCCCGGATAAACCGCCCCAATACATCCGCGCGATGTTTTATCGCTATCGTTTTACAAACCGTGAAGAGCGCCGGCAAAGCGGCGCGTGGTGGAAACGCCAGGAACTTCGCGAATACTTGCCGACGATCTCCCGTGATCAGCTGCGCTAGGACCAAATCTAAATAACGCGCGCGTGCTGGCTGAGGCGACCGTCGCCTCGAAGTTGAGGGCTGCGTGTTCACGGGTATATTTTGCGCGTGTCCAAGGAAGGTCAGATCGTAACAGAAGGCACGGTAACCCAAGTGCTACCGGGAACGATGTTTCGCGTCGATTTACCAGGACAACGCAATGTGCTTGCGCATATCTCGGGTAAGATGCGAAAGCATTTCATCCGCATCGTGCCGGGAGATAAAGTTTCCGTCGAGCTTTCACCTTACGATCTAACAAAGGCGCGCATCATCTTTCGCGAACAGTAATTCTTTCCGTTCATTTCAGGACACCAAAACCGTGAAGCGTTCGAAGCGCGATTAGGCTTAAGGGGTTTCGACGTGCTCTTCAAGTTTGCCAGGAGATTTGTTTGGCGAATTTGCCAAGCACGCGGATAGTTGAAGCCACAATCAACAGGAGATTACCAATGGCAGAGGAAAACAAACCAGAACAGCAAACGCCCGCTTCTACTAACGCGCAGAACAAATTGCAAAGCAGCAAGGAACATGCGCGCAAAGCTGCGGAAGATTTGAAATCGGCGGCCGGCGCTATTGCGGGTGAATACCGCGGCAAGGCAGAGCAAGCCTGGGGTGAAGCGCGGGGCAAAGCGGAACAGGCCTGGGGGGATGCAAGGGATCGCGCCCGCACATTTCAGGATGATGCGGAGCAATATGTGCGCGAAAATCCGACGAAGGCGATATTTACTGCGCTCGGAATCGGGTTTGTTTTGGGGTTGATCTTCCGGCGTTAACTCCGAAAGCTTTCGGAGATGATCAGCGAGAGCTCTCGGTCCCGCAATCCTGCGGGGCATACCGGTTTATTCCAAAATCTGTTCGCGCTCGCAAGCGCGCTCGCCGAGTTTTTTGAAAGCCGCTTCGCCCTGCTCGCCGAGGAATCAAAAGCAGCCGCGGTGCAATTACTGATACTGGCTGGTTGTTTGATATTCGCGCTACTTCTTTGTGCGATAGGATACGTTTTCCTCATAACTGGCGTAGTCGTCGGGTTAGCTCATCTCGCCGGAATTTCATGGCCTTGGATAGCTCTCGCCACCGCTGCGCTTCATTTCGTAATTGCGTTGATGCTGCTCCTGATCGCGCGGAGCCGAATCACCAAACCGTTTTTCCGCGCCACTTTGGCTGAATTAAGGAAGGATCGTGAATGGCTGAAAAATCTGCAGGCAACAAATCAATCGACGAACTGAAAGCTGAAATCGCGGATTCACGCGAGCGGGTCGGGCGCGATTTGTACGGCCTGCGCCATGAATTGAATTTCCCTGCGAAATTCCGTAGATCATTTCGAGAACAAACGGTTTCGTGGATCACAGCTGCAGGCGCGGTCGGTGCGCTGATCGCTTTGGCACCGATGCGGAGGAAGAAAATCTATGTAGATGCAAAAAGCAGCCGCAAATCACAAAAGAAGCTGATCGAAACTGGCTTCGCGCTGGCTGCGTTGAAAGTCGTCGCCAGCCTGGCCCGGCCGGTGATTATAGAGTTTGTCAAAAATCGACTAACCGATTTTGGAGGAAGACCACGCGGCAAAAGATAAGCTACATGCCGCAACGCCTCATCTGTATCGTCTCATGAATGGCGCTGTCACGTTAAGTGAAGCGAAACATCTCTGGCATTTTCTCGGTGGGTCGATCCAAATTTGATCCGAGATTCTTCGCTCCGCCCAGAATGAGATTACGAGAGGTTTGTAAATTGCTGTCTGGGTGGGCTCGTTTTAGGATTTACGCGCTCGGCTGGGTTGCGTAATGATTGCCTTGGGACACCCATGATCGCTAAGTCTCCGGACCTTCCCGTGGAATCGCAGACGATGCGGCACGTGGATGATTATCTCGAGGTTAGCCAAAAAGCCGGCGCGTCTGACGTCCATCTGGCTACGGGCGCACAACCGCGGTGGCGATTACATGGACGGTTGGAGCCAATCTGGCCCGACGCACCGCTGCTGACTGCCCAGCAAACCGCCGCTCTCGCTGAGGCATTTGTTCCTGACGTCTATAAAAACGAACTCAATACACGCGGCGACTCGGATTTTGCATATGAAAACGAGTTCGCCCGTTATCGCACCAGCGTGGTTCGTCAGCGGCTTGGGATCGAGATTGTCTTCCGCGTGATCAACAGTCACGTCCGAACCATGGACGAACTGGGATTGCCTGAGCGTCTCAAGTTACTTACCCGTTACCAGAACGGGTTGATCCTGGCGACCGGTTCAGTAGGAACGGGAAAATCGACGACCCTCGCGGCAATGGTCGAGCAGGTAAACATGGAACGCCGCGATCACATCATCACATTGGAAGACCCAATCGAGTACATTTTGACGTCGAAAAACTGTCACGTTACCCAACGAGAGATATTCACTCATAGCGACTCTTTCGCTACAGCGCTGCGCGCTTCACTCCGCGAAGATCCCGATGTGATCATGGTTGGAGAAATGCGTGATTTGGAAACGATCTCTCTCGCGATCACTGCCGCCGAGACGGGGCACCTTGTTTTGGCGACACTCCATACCAGCAGCGCGGCCCGCACGCTTGATCGATTGCTCGACGTGTTTCCGTCCCATCAACAGGAGCAAATCCGGGTGATGGTAAGCGAATCTCTGCGGGGAGTCGTCAGTCACCAGCTAATACCACGGGCGGACGGCACCGGACGCGTGCTGGCTTTGGAGATTCTTACGAACACACCCGCGGTTGCCAATGTGATTCGCGAAGCAAAGACATACATGTTACCGGGCATTATTCAGACCGGCAAAAAGCAAGGCATGCGTTTGATGGACGATACACTGATCGAACTGTACGAACGCGGTCTGATTAGCGCCCAGGAGGCTTACGAGCGCGCCGAGCAAAAACAAATGGTGCGACAACAGGTGAAAATATAGGACCACATGACAACAGACCACGGGACCACCAAACTTCGAGCGAATAGCCCTGTCTTCTTGTCGTCTCGTACTCTTGTTGTCCTTTTATAATGGCTTACCTCGATCAGTTTCTAAATGCGATTGTCAAGCATGGCGGGTCCGACCTGCACTTCGCCGAGGCCCAGCCACCGAAAATGCGTGTGCATGGAGACATCATGCCTATTCGCGCCGAGCCGATTTCACGGGAGGAAGCCGTCCAGATGATGAGCGAAATCTGCGGAGCGCGTAATTGGGAAACCTTTGAACAACGCGGGGACCTGGATTTTGCATATGAGATGGACGAAGCCTCTCGTTTCCGCTGTAACTACTTCAAACAGTCGAACGGTTACGGCGCAACGTTTCGTCTAATTCCCACCAGGATTGCCACCCTCGAACAACTGGGGATTCCGGCGGTGGTGAAAGATTTTGCCAATGTACGCGGCGGCCTGGTCCTTGTGACCGGTCCCACCGGCTCGGGGAAAACCACCACGCAGGCCGCGCTGATCGACTACATTAATCAAAATTTCGCAAAGCATGTCATAACAATCGAGGAACCGATTGAATTTGTACATGAGAACAAACGAAGCACGATCACTCAACGCGAAGTACCTACGGATTCAAGTTCGTTCGCTGCTGGGCTCAAAGCGGCGTTGCGCGAGGACACCGACATTGTGCTGGTGGGAGAAATGCGCGACTTGGAAACAGTCTCACTCGCTCTTACTGCCGCCGAGACAGGTCTTATGGTATTTGGTACACTGCACACGAACAATGCGCGCAAAACGGTCGACCGAATGGTGGACGTTTTTCCCGCCGATCGGCAATCACAGGCGCGCGCTATGCTGGCGAACTCGCTGCGCGGGGTAGTCGCACAATTGCTCTTGAAAAGGGCAGACCGTCCCGGACGAATCGCAGTCAACGAAATCCTGATCGCCAACCCCGCTGTGGCAGCGATCATTCGTGAAGGAGCAACGCAAAAGCTTCAGGACGTGATCGTCTCGGGTAGGGCCCAGGGAATGCAATTCATGGACGATGCCATCTGGGCGCTTCTTGAAAAAGGCATTGTCTCCCCTCATGAGGCATTCATGAAAGCCATCGACAAAAGCCGCTTCAGACCATTTCTGCCTCCGGAGGAGGAAGCGCTCGGCAACGCCGCTGGTTCTGTCCGGAATGATGAAAAACGGCTTCCCGGCAATTTTGTGAAGCCGATCGGAGTTAGCGCGCGGGCAAGGTAAGGTACAACTTTTGGTGGAACGCGTTATTTGATTAAGGTAAATGACCCCTAGCTGCCGAACGCCATGGCTTGACCAAAGAGAATGCCTACGAAACACACTGAATATACGAACTAGAAATATCTGTTCTCAGACTTTCGCGCCTTTTCGTATGTTTAGTGGGCAAGAACGGCTGCTCGTCCTCAGCTCGCATTCATGACGAGGACAGCAGTATCCTTCAACTCACCTGAACGAAATCGATCCAGTGCAGTGCTGGCTTGTTCCAATGGGAACGTTTGTGTCTTTGTTACGACAGGCACACGTGGTGCGATGTCGAAAAATTCTTCTCCATCGCGGCGGGTAAGGTTTGCGACTGAGCTGATGACACGTTCCTCCCAAAGGTCTGCATAGGGAAAGGAAGGGATGTCGCTCATGTGGATTCCCCCGCAAACTACAATGCCACCCTTAGCGAGCGCGCGCAGCGCCGCTGGTACGAGCGGACCGACGGAGGCAAAAATAATGGCAGCATCGAGTTTCTCCGGCGGCATGTCGTCCGAACCTCCAGCCCACTTAGCGCCCAGCCCTTTTGCGCTTTGCTGCGTTTCCATGTCTCCCGGCCGCGTAAAAACGAAAAGGTCGCGTCCTTCATAAAGGGCAATCTGCGCGATCAGATGCGCGGCGTTACCAAAGCCATAAATGCCAAGCCTGCGCGCATCTCCGGTTTTGCGATAGGACCGATAACCGATCAAACCCGCACAAAGTAGCGGCGCAACCTCGACATCATCATAATGGTCAGGCAAACGAAAACAAAATCGAGCATCGGCAACAGTAAACTCGGCATAGCCACCATCGATGGTGTAACCGGTGAAGCGCGCTCGATCGCAGAGATTTTCCCGGTTCGATCGACAATAAACGCATTCGCCATCAGTCCAGCCAAGCCATGGAATACCCACACGGTCGCCAACTTTGAAGTTTGAATTTCCTTCTTCTCCGATCTCTTCGATGCGGCCAACAATTTGGTGGCCTGGTATGAGCGGCAGTTTTGAAGCCGGCAGTTCGCCATCGACCACGTGAAGATCGGTCCTGCACACCGCGCAGGTCGCGATTCGCACAAGCAATTGTCCCTTAGAAGGCCTGGGCTTCTCCATATCGCGGAGTTGAAGCGGCTGTCGTGGCTTATCCAGAACCATTGCGCGCATGTTTAAACAACCTTCCTGTTACTCCTGCTCCTACTCCTGATCCTTAGGACCGGCCTAAGGCAAGAGCATGAGCATGAGCATGAGCATGAGCATGAAAGGGCTCAGTGCACGGCGGCGGGCGCAGGTCGCATCTCTCCTTTCGCGCGTTCGTCTTCGTGATGGAAGTGCGCGCTACGGAGGAACGGTACCTTATCAAGCACGTGCTCCTGGAACCATTCGAGCCAGAGATAGATGACTGGTGTAACAAATAGCGTAATCAGTTGAGAGAAAATGAGACCGCCCACGATCACCAGGCCCAGTGGGCGACGCGACGCGGCGTCCTGGCCAAACCCCAATGCAATCGGCACCGCGCCCATGAGCGCAGCGAGCGTTGTCATCATAATCGGACGAAACCGCTCCATGCTGGCTTCGTGAATCGCCGAGCGCAGGTCCCAGCCTTCGTCGATTCGTTGCAGGGCAAAATCGACGACCATGATACCGTTCTTCTTCACGATACCTAACAACAGGAACAGACCGATAACGCTGTAAAGGGAGAGGACCGAGTGAAAGAGATACAATGTGGCCAGTCCGCCGACTACCGCAGGTACGATCGCCGGGAACAAGACTGTGAATGGATGCACGTAACTTTCGTAAAGAATTCCCAGAATTACGTACATAACAAAGACCGCAGCGAGCAGCAACAATGGCAGGGAGCGGAACAGTTGCTGGAACACAAGTGTTTCTCCCTGGAAGATACCTTGCACCGTGGGATAATTAGGATGGATTTGTGCGAAGGAGTCCTCGATGAATTTGGTGGCATCGCCGATGGCGACATTTGGCAACAGGTTGAAGTTGAACGTGACGCTGGTGAACTGATTCAAATGGTTCACGGCTTGGGGACCGATAACTTCTTTTGTTGATGTTACAACACGCAGTGGGACGAGATTAGACATGTTTCCCGTGGTGGTGGCTATGGTTCCCCCACCCGAGCCGCTCGCACTGAAATTGCCGCTGGTGTTGCTCCGAACATAGAGGTCATCCAAGTCGCCAGGGTGTGCCCGCTCCTTGTCTTTAACTTCGAGAATGACCTGGTATTGGTCGTCCGGTTCCTTGATGAGATAGACGTAGTTTTGCGAATAAGCGTTGCGCATCAGGCTTTGGATAGCCGAGGTGGAAACGCCGTAGGTGGCAGCGCGATCCCGGTTGATGTCGATCTTAAGATTTGGCGTGTCATGATAGTAATCGGATCGAACACTGGCGAACCCTTTAAACTGTTGCAGCTTTTCCATCAGTTGGTCGGCCACGGTATAAACGTCCTCGGGAACGATGCCGCTGATTGTATAGGCGTACTGCCCCTGAGTCTGGCTCGTGGCACCAACACTAATTTGCAGTACCGGGCTAGGCGTTAACACCGCTGTGATGCCGGGAATAGACCCAAGCGATTTTTGCAGTCGCAGAATGATTTGATCGACCGGCGGCCGTTCGCCGCGGGGTTTCAGAAAAAGAAACATCAGGCCCTGCGACAACGCGCTGCGCGAGGAGAAACCAGCGAGTGTGAAAAATTGTCCGACGGCTGGATCCTCTTGAATCTTCTTATTCACTTCGGCCTGATAGGCTCGCATCTGCGCGGGGGACGAGCCTTCCTTCGCGATGAATAAGCCGCGAATGAAACCGCTGTCGCCCGGCGGCAACAATGTGAAGGGTAAATGGGTGAAGAAGAACCACAGACCAAGAATACAGGCGACCAGGATTGGGACAGTGAGCCACGCCCGGTTGAGAAACCAGTCGAGGGCGCGACCGTAGGCAGCGATCACGCGCTGGATGAAATTGCTTGTATGCCGCTCCATCCAAGCGCGTTTGTGGCCTGCTTTGCGCTCGCCGAGTATCCGCGCGCACATCAATGGCGTAAGCGTCAGCGACACAAGACCTGAAGCGAGAATGGCCACAATGATGGTTACGGAGAATTCTCGGAAGATGCGGCCCAGCAGTCCGGGAATGAAAACAAGGGGGATGAAGACAGCGGCGAGCGAAAGGGTCATCGACAGGATGGTAAAAGAAATTTCCCCGGCGCTATTGAATGTAGCCTTCGGAATCGACTCACCGTGCTCGGCGCGGCGCACCACATTTTCCAAAAACACAATGGCATCATCGACGAGGAAACCGATGGCCAGTGTCAGCGCCAGCAACGTGAGATTGTTGATGGAGAAATTGAGCATGTACATCACCGCGACGGTGAGCAGCAGTGACATCGGCAGCGCCACGGCCGGGATGAGAGTATCTGTAGCGCGGCCGAGAAAAACGTAGATGACTGCGACCACGAGTACGAATGCAATGATGAGCGTCCATTTCACTTCATCCGCGGAATTGACGATGGTTTGTGACCGGTCGAACACCGGAGTGAATTTGATTGAACCGGGCAGGCTCGCGCGCAACTCAGGGAAGAGCGCCTTCACTGAATTGGCAACTTCCACTGCGTTTGCGCCAGCCTGCCGCGAAACCGCAAGCACAACTACCGAACCGGGTGGATTAAAGCCGCGCATCCAAAAAAAGCGCGAGATACGCTCGTCCTGCACACTTTGGCGCACGTCCGCGACATCGCGCAGGTAAACGGGCAAACCGTTTGGGTTGCGTGCGACGATCAGGTCGCGATAGCCTTCGGCCTTGTCGATCTGTCCATTGGGTTGCAGCACAAAAGTGCGATGCGCGCCGTCAAATTGTCCTGCGCCAGAATAGACAGTCCCCGATTTAATTCCGCTCGCCAGATCGTCCATCGTCAGGCCGCGCACAGCCAGTGCGGACGGGTCGGCCTTGACGCGAATCGCGCCTTGCACGCCGTAAATATTCACCTGTGAGACTCCTGGGAGGATGTTAACGCGCTGCGCCACGACGGTGGATGCGTACTTATACAGATCCCAGTCCGTCAACGTGTCGGACATCAGGCCTAACAAGTAAACGGCTTGATCGTTCGGGTTCGTTTTGGTGAACGTAGGCGGACTAGGCAGATCAAGTGGCAATTTTCCGGTGGCGCGTTGAATTGCCGCCTGCACATCGGTCGCGGCGTCGACGATGCTTTTGCTCAAGACAAACTGCAATGTGAACTGTGTGTTGCTCTGGGTGCTGTTACTGGTAATGATGTCGAGCCCGGGAATTTGCAAAAATTGTTTCTCCAGCGGCGTGGCGATGTTATTGGCCATCGTCGTAGGGTCTGCGCCAGGGTAGGAACAGCTAACTTGAATGACAGGATAATCGACTGCGGGCAGATCGTTGACAGCGAGCTTTCCGTACGTCGCCAGACCAGCGACAATCACGGACAGCGTCAGCAGCACGGTCATTACCGGCCGGCGAATAAATGGCCCGGAGAGTCCCGAGCCTTCAACTGGCACTAACTTTGCCGCAGGGGCTGGGTGCCGCTCGGCAAACGATCTCGGTCTAGGACGATCCTTATCTCTTACCTCCCGTTCGCCGTCATGTTCCTCGGCGTCGTTCATGTCACATGGCGCTCCTTGAAGCGCCGGACTGCTCCGAGTTACCGGAGTTTTGAGGCATGTACGGCTGGGGCGCCACTTTCGCTCCTGGCGCAAGCGCAAGCTGGCCGGTCACCACCACGGTCTCATCGGGTTTCACACCGTTCTCGATTACGGTAAGCTCGCCCTCCTGCCGTTGGCCGGGCTTCACCGGACGAAGATCGACAGTGTTGTCGGGTTTTACTACGAAAACGAACGGCCCACTCTGGCTAACCTGGACGGCCTGCGATGGAACAAGTGCAGCGTTCTTGAGCATGTCCAGAATGAAACGGACCCGCACAAATTCTGAAGGCCACAGCGCGCGGTCGGGATTCGGCGTGACCCCGCGGACTTTCACAGTTCCGGAGCCTGACTGTACTGCGGTATCTATGAAGTAAAGATCGCCGATACGCGGCGCGATCGAGCCATCCGGCAGATAGGTTTCCACTTTCACGTTTGACCCGCCCAGATATTTTCGCACTAGCGGCAGATCGTTCTCGGCCACAGTAAAATCAGTATAAATTGGGTCCAGACCTTGGATGGTGACCAGGGGCGAAGTCGAGGGTCCAACGAGGTTGCCAACGTCAACGTTGCGCAGACCTACTCGTCCATTGATCGGTGATTTGATGTAGCAATAATCGAGGTTCACCTGAGCAGCCTCCGCTGCAGCCTGGGACTTTTGTGCGTTGGCAACAGCAATGTCGTAGTCCTGCGGTGAGATGACTTTTCTCGCGCGCAGATCCTCCTGCCGCTTCAGCGTCACCTGATCCAACGCGGCCTGGGCTTTCGCCTGGTCGAGCGTGGCTTGAAATGGGCGCGGATCAATCGTGAAAAGGAGGTCGCCCTTTTTGACGTCCGCTCCGTCCTGAAAATCACGCGTCAAAATTTGGCCGCTTACCTGTGCCTGCACCTGCACAGTTTCGTAAGCCGCACAGGTGCCGATTTCGTCGAGGTAAACCGGCACATCTTTTGTGACCACCTTGGCCACGGTCACAGGACGCGCTGGCACCTGTGGCGGTTTCAAGGTGCTAACGCCGCGCTGAACGGTGCGGAGCAGAACCACAACAGCCAGCACGGCAAAAAGCAGGTAGGCCCAGCGCGGAATCGAGTGCGCTCTCCTTCGTCGAGGTCCCGCCACACTGGGCGCTTTACTCACGACGCGACGCTTTTCCTCTTGCACGATGTTCATTTTTTAACGTAGCCGTTGTGCTGGACCGGAATTTCGCCAGTCCGCCATTCCCGTTTTTCTTTTCCGCTTTCTCGTGAATCTGCGTGAGCACACGCACGCACGTACGCAAGTCTGCTGCCGAAATATTTTCCAGTAGTTCGTGGCGAAGTTCTTCCGCGGCCGCGCTGATCTGGGAGATCACGTTTTGAGCGCGCCGGCCGAGCAGTACCATTTTGCAACGGCGATCACGGAGCGAACTCTTGCGGGCAATCCAGCCTTCATTCTCCAACCGATGTAACAATGTCGCCAATGACGGTTCTTCGATGCCCAGCCGTTCTGCGATCTCGGTCTGTGTAAGTGCATCTCCTGCCAGCGAGAGATGCAGCAGCGTTCGCCATTTGGCCTGGCTCAGACCCATCGGTTTGAGCCGCTCGTCCAACTTCAGTCGCCAGGCACGTGCGGTCCCGTGCAGCAGCGGCCCAAATGTATCGTCATCGGACATGTGAGGGGCGTTAAATTGATTAGCATGCTAACCAATTCCAATCTGCCGGCCTGTCAATGCTCATTTAGAGCCAACTTCGAAGAGAAGCAGCTCCCGTTTGCGATAATCCTGCACCCGCGCACGCAGCTGCGCGCGTGGCGCTGCGGTTGTCGCCGCAGCTTCTTTGTTACGTCGAATAACAAAATACCGCGCGTCAGCGGGCAGGTCCTGGACGCGACCCACATATTTAAGTGGCGCCTTCACATAAAAAAATACGGGCTGATATTCCGGGTTCACCGCATAAAGCGTCTCGTTCGCAGGAACCAGAGCGTTAATTTCCGCGGCGGCTTTCTTCACTTGTTGCCTGTCCCTCAATATCACGGCTGTAAGTGGATAGCCAATCCCTCCAACAACGAGTCCAACGCCAACGAAAAGCGCAACTATCCTGGCCCATCTTCGCTCGTTAATCACCCCTCTTTCCCATGGCCACTGCAACGCATGTCCTGCGTAACTCATGGCGAGCAACCACGAAGCCGGAGCTATTACAGGCATGCTATATCGTGGCAAGGCACCAGGAACTAGGTTTACAGCCAGGAACGGTACCACCATCCCCCACGCGAGACCGCGAGCCAGCCGTTGTTCAGCGTACTCGTGAAACTTTGAAAGTCTGACGAAGGGGAACAAAAGAACCCACGGCAGAAAATAGATAAGACCGCGCGGGATATTTTGAATCCAGGCGACGAACTTGAAATCGATGCCCTGAAGTCGGCCTGTGAATTGATTTGACCATTTGGCTGTTGCCACGTGCGTCGGCGTACTATGCAAGAAGGGGATCGCCCACGACGCGAAAATCCCCAGCATGATTGCCAGCCCGACGAAATGCGCGGGATGAATAAGAAGGCGCCATTGTTTCATCTGCCAAAGAACGGCAAGCACGATCGCATAGAAAAATACGAGGTGAATTGGACCTTTCGCCAAAAGTCCAAGGCCTAGAAAAACGCATGACGGAACCCAAATGAGCCATGGAGATTTCCCCAAAAAGCTCAGCCAAAAAATAATCGCCAGACCACAGAGCGAGATATAGAGCGCCTCGATTTCAATTAATCGGCCTTTTTCTATCATTCCAATGTTGGTCATCCAAATGAGAGCCGCGATGATCGACCCGCGTGGGCCTAGACTGGCGCGGGCCACGGTGACAAGCGCGATCGCCACCGCGAGCACAGCAACCGCCGACGGCAAGCGCGCCGTCCATTCGTTACGCACTCCGAAAATTCGAAAGGATGCGGCTACCATCCAGTTCACGAGGGGCGGCTTCCGGAAATATGGATTTCCTCCAACTTCCGGGACAATATAATTACCAGTCTTGAGCATCCCGACCGCCGGCAGGATGCGTCGTCCTTCTTCTCCTTTGATTGCAATAGAACCGAGCGCCGGTAAATAAATCACAGCCCACACGAGAAAGACGACAAGGACTGCTCGAAGGCGCGAATTCATTGGGTGCTGCATGTTCGATATTGAGCGTTGAACGTCAAATCAAACCGAACGCCAGTTGACGAGAAACCGTTGAGAAGGTAAACTAAGCGTCGAGTCCGCGCGCTGATCGGAGTGGGAACTGGCGTCCCACTCTTTTTAGTCTGCGGGCTACGTGTTTTATGAACGCAGAATTTATTGCAATGCTCGATTACCTCGAGCGGGAGCGCGGCATCAAGCGCGAGATCCTGCTCGAAGCGGTTTCGAACGCTCTGCTCTCAGCCTCAAAGAAAAGCGTGAGCGCTTCACGCGAGCTGCGGATCGACATCAATCCGAAGACTGGGGAAATCCGGGCCCTGGCAAACCTGGTGGTAGCCGACGAAGTCGCCAATCCGCAGGATGAAATTGAATTGTCGAAGGCACGCAAGATTAAGCCGGACGCGAACGTCGGTGACATCATCGAGGTGGAAGTGACGCCGAAAAATTTCGGACGTATCGCGGCGCAGACCGCGAAACAAGCCATGATGCAACGGATTCGCCAGGCTGAGAAAGAAATGATCTATGAGGAATTCAAAGATCGCGCCGGCGAAATCGTCAGCGGAACCGTTAGGCGCTTCGACCGTTCCGATGTCATTCTCGATCTGGGAAAATTTGAGGCTGTCATGCCGCAACGGGAGCGAGTGGTTGTAGAAGATTACAATGTGGGTGATCGACTCCGTGCGTACGTCGTCGCGGTGGAAAACGGAATCCGCGGACCCGAAATCATTGTCTCGCGCAGTCATCCCAATTTTGTGCGCAGGCTTTTCGAATTGGAAGTGAGCGAAATCGCAGATGGCACCGTGGAGATTCGCGGCATCGCGCGAGAAGCAGGCTATCGCACCAAAATCGCAGTCTGGAGCGCAAACGAAAAAGTCGACCCAGTGGGAGCATGCGTCGGAATGCGTGGTTCGCGCGTCAAAAACATCGTGCGCGAGCTGAATAACGAAAAGGTCGATATCATTCGCTGGAGCTCCGATCCAAAGGAATACGTCTTGGAAGCGTTAAAGCCGGCAAAAGTAAAGAATCTCGTCTTCGATACCGAAAAGAAGAGTGTACAGATTTCCGTTGATGAAGACCAACTCTCGCTGGCGATCGGGAAAAAGGGACAGAACGCACGGTTGACATCCCGACTGACCGGTTGGGAGATCAATATTGGTAAGGACACATCGGCGACGACCGTCGTCGAACAAAAAGTGGCGCAAGCGGCGCAAACTCTTGCCGGCGCGCTGCCCGTTACCGAAGAGCAGGCGCTTACCCTGGTAAAATCCGGTTTTACAAACTTGGAAGGATTGCGCGATGCGGATGTGCAGGATTTAGTGGATATTCTCGCGGTCGATGAAACAAAGGCTCGCGAGATTTACGAGGCAGTCCATCGGCAGGAACTCGTACAATAGCATGGCTCTGGTTTAGGGAAGCTCGAGCCATGAGCAAAATTTTAAACGAACAACAATGGCAACGAAGACGAGCAGTAAAGCTGCAACGCGCAAACCAGTTGCGCGCGGGACTGCTGCTGCTCGCAAGCCGACAGCCGCAGCCAAGACAAAGCTGCCGAAACAAAAAATAAAGGAGGATGTTGCGCCTAGGGCCAAGTCGCATACTCCTCCCCCATCAAAGTCCGAGCCGGAAACTGCTCGACCCCCGATCCGCGAAGCAGAGAGCGTTTCGCTCATCGACCGAAAAAAACCGAGCAAAAAGGCCGAAGACAGCGAAGTAAAACCAAAGCGGGCCGTTTTGCCTCCAATTTCACGCATCCGCGCCTCACTGGAAACACCCTCAACGCCCGCAAAACCTGCGCCGCCACCAAAGTCCACGCCCCCTGAACCCGCCGCCACCGAAACGCTCAGCGTTGCCGAGGCAAAAACAGCGCCCGACGAAACCACCGTGCCGCTCGCTGAGGAAGAAACTGCGGCGCAGAATGTAATCCTTATCAAGCCGCCAATTGTCGTTAAGCAACTGGCGACCGAGCTAGGTTTAAAACCGCATCAGCTCATAGCGGAGCTGATGAATTACAACATCTTCGCGAACGTCAACCAGACAATCGAGCCCGACATAGCTTCAAAAATCGCGGAGGGCCACGGGTTCGTTCTGGAAAAGGAGCGCCGCGAAAAAGGAGGCGGTGTTCACAAAGTCGAGCAGGTAGTCGTTGCACCTCCGCCACCGGTCATTGAAAAGAAAGAAGAACTTAAGCCGCGCGCTCCCATTATCACGTTCATGGGACACGTTGACCACGGCAAGACGACGTTGATGGACGCCATTCGGAAGACGCGTGTTGCCGCAGGCGAGGCTGGCGGAATTACTCAGCATATCGGCGCCTATAGCGTCAGTCACAATGGCGCGACGCTCACCTTCATCGACACGCCGGGACATGCTGCCTTCACCGCGATGCGAGCACGCGGTGCTAATGTCACCGACATTGTGGTTCTCGTCGTCGCGGCGGATGATGGCCTTATGCCGCAAACGATCGAAGCGATTAATCACGCGAAAGCCGCGCCGCACGTGAAGATAATGGTCGCGATCAACAAGATCGATCTTCCTTCAGCGAACATCGACAGAGTCAAAAAACAACTGCAGGAGCAGGGCCTTAGCCCGGAAGACTGGGGAGGCGAAACGATCGTTTGTCCTGTCTCGGCAACGAAAGGCACCGGGATCGACCAGCTGCTCGAAATGATCGGGTTGCAGGCGGAAGTCATGGAACTTAAGGCATCGCCCACTGCCACTCCTCGAGGAACGGTGATCGAAGCACAAGTCGAAGCGGGGCGTGGTCCCACCGCCACCGTTATTGTGCAGATGGGAACGCTAAAAATTGGAGATCCGTTCATCTGCGGCGATTACAGCGGCAAGGTAAAATCGCTGCTGGACGACCGGGGTAAGCCGGTAAAAGAAGCCGTTCCCTCAATGCCAGTAAAGGTGCTCGGTTTTACCGGTTTACCCAATGCAGGTGACGAACTGCTCGTGATGGATTCCGAGCGTTCGGCGAAGACTTTGAGCGAGGAGCGCTTGCTTACGAAACGCACCGATAAACTGACAGTGCCAAAGCGGGCGACTCTTGAGAGCCTTCTTGAAGCGGCGGGAGGGAAGAAGGTTCTGCGCATCGTGTTAAAGTGCGACGCACAAGGCTCGCTGGAAGCGCTGGTTGGAGCTCTGAAACAGATAGAGAGCAAAAAGGTCGATCTCGAAATCATTCACTCCGCGGTGGGCCCGATTTCGGAGTCGGATATTCTCCTGGCAAGCGCTTCGAACGCCGTGGTGGTTGGTTTCAATGTCAAGGTCGAGAACCTGGCCGTTTCTGGCGCAAAGAGCGAAGGGGTCCAGGTCAAACTTTACAGTATCATCTATGAGCTGCTCGATCAGATTAAAGAAGCGATGGCCGGTTTACTGGAACCCGAGCATCGAGAAACGGTCATTGGGCACGCTGAAGTGAAGCAGGTCTTCGAACTTACCAGAGGTATCGTCGCTGGATGCCTCGTGACTAATGGACGCATAGCTCGCGTGGCTCGAGCCCGGGTGCTCCGCAAACGACAACCTGTTTATGATGGCGGGATTTCAACATTGCGCCGTTTCCAGGACGACGTGAAAGAAGTGCGTTCGGGACTGGAATGCGGGATAAAGCTTGGTGATTTCAATGAATATCAAGTCGGCGACGTAATCGAGTGTTACCAGCTTGAGGCTATGGCGCAGAAATTGTGACGGCGGCCATTCCGAGCAAAGTCGAGGGCTCCCGTGGCGAAACCCAAAAATGATTAAACCGGATCCGTCGACTCCGCTTCCCTCCGCTCAGGATGACAGCGAAAGGCTATTATGAAACACCGAATGCTACGTGTTAACGAAGTTGTGAAGCGCGAACTGAGTGGGATCATTGCGCGAGAAATGAACTTCGAAGGCGTCCTGGTCAGCATCAATCACGTGGATGTAGCGTCAGACCTAAAGAACGCACACGTGTTTGTCAGCGTTCTGGGGACAGAGGCCGGCGAAAGCGTGATAAGCAAGCTCAACTCTCATCGAGCAACGTTACAGGCGGAACTTGCTCGTCACGTCACGATGAAATACACGCCGCACCTGATTTTTCGTCTCGATAACTCGATCGAGCGCGGGGCGCGAGTCATAGAGATCATGCAAGAGATGGAAGCATCTCAAGACGAAAAGAAGTGAGTCTCCAAAAGCTAAACGCTCAACGTTCAATGGGGTCCAGGTCTGCGTCCATCCGGGTTGGGCGTTGAAGATGACGCTGTCATGACTCTCTCCACGTTTGAAGAAATTGGACGAATTTTGCGCGAGCATCAGCGTTTCGCGATCCTGGGTCACGTTCGTCCTGACGGCGACGCGCTGGGCAGCCAGCTTGCCCTTGCGCTTTCTCTTCAAGCATTAGGAAAGGAAGTGCGCGTATGGAATGAAGACGGAATGCTGGAAAAATATTCCTTCCTTCCCCGCGCCGAGTTGCTCACCAAGCCGCCTTCCACTCCTGAAGATTTCGACGTTGCCGTCGCTCTCGACACAGCGATTCAAAGCCGGCTCGGCACCGCTCTGACGGCCGTTCGGTCAGCGAAAATCTGGATTAACATCGACCACCACCTGAGTAATCCTGGTTACGGCGACGTAGCTTGTGTCGATTCGTCCGCCCCCGCCACCGCTGAAATCATTTTTCATCTGATCAAGAGCCAGGGCCTGCCGTTGAATCGGGACATTGCGGAAAACCTTTACGCCGCGATCTCCACGGATACGGGCTCGTTCCAGTACCCAAAGACCAGCGCGCACACTTTCGAGATCGCGGCTGAACTCGTTCGCACAGGTCTCGATGTAGGAAACCTGAGTCAGCAACTCTATGAGAATTACCCAAGGCGGCGTCTGGAACTCTTGCGAGAACTGCTGCGCGACATGCGTTTCCAGCAGGAGGGTCGCGTTGCGAGTTTTAGTCTTACGCTGAAAGCAGCCGCTGAACTCGGCGTTGTTCCCGAGGACAACGAGGGCCTAATCGATCATCTCCGCGCGGTTCAAGGAGTTATCGTTGCCGTCTTTTTTGAAGAACTAGCCGATGGCAAAGTGCGTGTAAGCATGCGTTCGAAAACCGACGCCGTCGATGCCTGCGCGATTTGCCAGAAATTCGGCGGAGGAGGCCACACGCTCGCCGCCGGTGCGCGCGTGAGGGGAACGCTCGCGGACGTTGAAGAGCGAGTCTTGGCGGAAGTGTGTGTCAGGGTGGAAGCGTGTCCACCACAGTCATCCTGAGCGAAGCGCGTCGGAGTCGAAGGATCCCGCGGAATGATGTTTTCGGTTTAGCCACGGGATTCCTCGACTTCGCTCGGAATGACGAGAACTTGTGACCATGTCTGTATTGCAAACTCCTGATGGCGTCCTGCTCGTGGACAAGGCTGAAGGGATGACTTCGCACGATGTTGTTGCCTTGGTCCGCCGAAAGTTGCAGGTCAGGAAAGTCGGCCATTGCGGGACACTTGATCCCATTGCGACCGGTCTGCTCTTGATCACGGTGGGGCGGGGCACAAAGGTCCAGGATTTGCTCATGAGCGAAGACAAGGAATACGCCGGAACATTCGTGCTCGGAGTAACAACTGATACGCAGGATCGCCAGGGAGAAGTAATCCAGCAGCGACCGGTCCCTGCGTTAGACGAAAACCAAATTCGGACTGTATTTGAAAAATTCCGGGGCGATTTTTATCAAATGCCTCCGATGGTTTCCGCCAAAAAGCATGGCGGAGTGCCGTTGTACAAACTGGCGCGTCAGGGAAAAGTGGTCGAACGGGAGCCACGCCTTGTGCATGTCTATCGCTACACGATCGATCGCATTGGTCTGCCCGAAATCGACTTTAGCGTTCTATGCAGTAAAGGTTTTTATGTTCGCACTTACGCTCATGATATCGGCGAGATCCTAGGCTGTGGTGCGCACCTAAAGTCGCTGCGACGTACAAAATCCGGACGCTTCGATGTTGCTAACGCCGTCAGCGTCGCTCAAGTCAAAGATGCGCCACGCGAAGAAATTTTGGAAAAACTCCTAAGCCTCCCAGATGTATCGCGGATGCGGGGAGCTTGAGGAAAATGACGAAGCACGAAGCAAGAAAAAGCGCGCGCCAACTTCATCATTCGTCATTGGGATTTCCTTCCTCATTCCTCATTCGTCATTCGTCATTCTTATGATGCAAATCATACGCTCGATCCCAGAGCTCTCGCAGTTGCCCGGCCCCCTTTTTCTTGCAATCGGAGTCTTCGATGGTGTGCATCGTGGCCATCAAGCGGTCATTTCCACTTCTGCCCAGCACGCCCGATCAGCAAATGGCACTCCGGTCGTCGTTACTTTCGACCCGCATCCAATGAAAGTGCTCAGGCCCAGGGAGGCTCCTCATCTGCTCACTGCTACACAACACAAGATCAGATTGATTCGCGACCTCGGGGTCGAGCATCTGCTCATCATCAAATTCGACAAGGCATTCGCTGCAACGTCGCCGGAAGACTTTGTGCAGCAACTCGTGACACATTCGAAACCGCTGCGCGAAATTTGCGTCGGACATGAGTGGTCGTTCGGGAAGGGCCGCCGTGGCAATCTTGCGCTTTTAAGAAGGCTCGGTGCTCAATTCGACTTCGATGTTGTCGGAATTCCCGCTGTTACGCTCACGAACGGCGAGGCGGTGAGCAGCACAGCGATTCGTCATGCTATTGAAGCGGGTGACCTCGTGAGGGCCGCTGAGATGCTGGGCCGCGAGTACACGATCCTTGGTACGGTCGTGCGCGGTGAAAATCTCGGGAAAAAGATCGGGTTCCCCACAGCGAATCTAAGCGCTCACAACGAGCAATTTCCCCCAAATGGGGTCTATTTCGCCCACGCCACTCTGAATGGATCTATCTATCCTGGCGTGGTAAACCTAGGTTATCGACCAACAGTGAGCAGCGACAAAGCCGAGCGCGTACTCGAAATCTATCTGCTCGACTTTGATCACGACATTTACGGCAAGGACATCGAAGTGCGCTTTGTCCAGTATCTCAGGCCGGAACAGAAATTCGAAAATCTCGATGCGCTAGCCCGGCAGATTAAGTTCGACGTGCAGCAGGCCCGGAAGCTTTGTACTGGGTAGCGGAGCCCTGTGGCGCGTTCGAGGTCAGAAGAAAGCTAGGCCCGCAATAATCGCTCTCTGGATATCGCCGCCGTAGCGCCGACCGCTGCGACCACCAAACTGCTAGCAAGAGCAAGCACAAAAACCCATAACGCGGGCAAGGCTGCAAGACGCTCAATCGTCACACTGACGAAGCGACCTCCACCTGAAACGACGTAAGCAAGCACACTTGCAAGCAGAGTCATTCCCAGAAGAATGGCAGCCCGCAGCAGATCACGGCTGTGCCGAGGAGGCGGTAACTGTTGCAACACCCGGGCAGTGAATCCCGCGTCGTCGATATACGGCGCCGCTTCGCGCAATTCTTTATCGAGCCAATCTTCCTGGTTCACCTGTTCCATATCCCTTTAACTAATTTGGACCCCAGTCGGCAAGGATTCGTTTCAATTTCTCACGCCCACGAAGAACATTCGTTTTCACCGTACCAAGTGGGATGTCAAGAACGCGTGCAGCTTCGTCGTGGGAAAGGCCATTTTGGCAACAAAGTAAAACCGCCGAGCGTTCATTTAAGGGAAGTAAACTCAATGCCCGCATAAGATCGTGCCTCAAACCAGGATTGGCCACCTGGGGATCGTGTTGTGTCTGGAGTTGTGCTTCGTCGATTCCAACCAGTTCCTTCCGGCGGCGTGCATCTTCTCGAAAACAATTGTAGGCGATCCGGTAAAGCCACGTGGAAAAGCGCGCTTCACCGCGGAAGCCGCGGATGTTTTTATATGCGCGAAGAAATGTTTGCTGGGCCAGATCATCTGCGAGAGCGACATCTGTTCGAGTAAGTTGACGCAGCAGCCCGCGCACGGCGGATTGGTGTCGCCGAACCAGCTCACCGAACGCGTGCTGGTCGTCATCAACAAGAACTCTGGCGACCAAGTCTGCATCAGTCAGCTCCACGACCGCAGATTACGGTAGAGGCGGCGGAATGTCTTTTTTTGTATCCAGCTTCCATACAAGCAAATAGCCAGCGCCGATCAGGAACGGAATCAGGCCGATGGTCCAGGAACCGCCTTCCCAATCGTTCACCGCACCGAGAAATACCATCAGTCCTAAGCCAATCATTGTCAGGATAACACCTCGGCGCAGGTCTGAACGCTGCCGCTGAGCGGGTGGCGGATTCAACAGGGCTTCGGGCACGGGTTGTCCTTTTTCGACCATCATTCGAACCGTCTTTTGCAGAGCGCGCGATCTAGAAAAACTAAAATACATGATCAGCCCGACGATTAGGACCGGGGCGCCAAAGACTGTCAGCATCGTGATGGCAACGATCGGAATCACGAACTCTGGAAGATCCCCTGACTTTTCCTCGCCCAGCCGATCGAGCGTATCCAAGTCCTTATCGTGGTCGCCTATTGTGAGGCCAAAATGTTTCTTGTGCTTCTTTCTGATTGACTGCTCGATCTTGCTCGCAGGCGTCGCAGTCGGCGAAATCGCAGCAGTTGTCGCAGGCGTGGTTGCGAGCGGCGAGGCGGTCGGTGTCTGCGCAAAAGAGCCTGTCGCCGCCGCCAGGGAACAAAGGTAGATAATGATAAACTTATTCATAGTGGATGATCTGACCGTAGGATGCGCCTAGCGCCATGTTTGGATTCAACTATTTCAGCCTTCCAACGACAATTAAAAGTTGCGCGCCGCGGGCCGCTGGACATTATTTGTTTCCCTCTCCAGCCTTCGCTACAAGCTACGGCTGGCAGGCAAAACTGCGGGTGTAGCTCAGTGGTAGAGCACCTCCTTGCCAAGGAGGACGTCGCGAGTTCGACCCTCGTCACCCGCTCTCCCTGAAATTGCAGTATTCCCTGTATATTTGCGCTGATTCATTTAAAAAATGTGACAGTGAAGTCTTACAAGTTTTTACCATCGGTAGCTGAATCACGCTCTATGAAAAAGAAGCAAAAAAAATCAAAACAAGACTGTTTGATTGGTCGTTTCTTCCATTCAATCGATGCCGGCGGCAATCTGTGCTGGCAGGGCGAGGTCATCGGGCGCGTCTCGGAGGAGCATTACCTAGTCCAGCTGTTCGACACTGCGATGGGCGAGCCTTCCGTGCAGCGGATAATAGCTTTATCGGAGATGTCTCCTTGGCTTTTTTATTCCAACGCGGACGAGATGAACCACTCATACGAACATGGGACAGCGTCCCGCGTTCGGAAAGAAACGCCCGAAGAGATTCGTGATTATTGAGGGCTAGCGGTCTCAAAACACAAATATTGTCAAAGTTTTTATCACGCGTCCCACGCCGTTGGCGCGGCAACTGTTGAGTATTGTTCACTTTTTAGCTGCGTCGCGTCCAAGCACGGGGTTATACCCTGCGAGCATTCCTTCAAAACGATGCATCTATGGCGCAAACTAGCTGAGCAGGGCTGGCTCGGCACACATGAGAACATTTTACAAACGCGCTCACCCGGCAGGCTTGTCATCATCTCAAGACCGGGACGCAAGCGGCTGCAACTCGAAATTGCGTGCATGTCGGGCAGTGATTCCCGAAAGCTCATCGAAGAATTTGGCGGTCACACCGAGAAATGGCCGCGCGATTGGCTAAAACGATTCGCGGATCCCCGCAGATCGAAGCCTCTCAAGATTGGAAAACGGCTGATCGTCGCAAGATCCATAAACGGTGATGTCCACCGCTGTAGTGTCCGCTGTCCTCAACGGATTCCGCCTCGCCGCGGCAAACCCAGTGCGCTGAGGACAGCGGACACTACAGCACAAAGTAAGAAAACGCCGCTCCTCGTGATTCCCGCTTCCGCTGCTTTCGGGACAGGAGACCATGCAACGACGGCGATGTCGCTTCGTCTCCTCGAACGCGTGACTCGCAAATGGAAAGACGGTTGGTCGCTTGCTGATCTTGGGACCGGGAGTGGGATTCTTGCACTTGCTGCAAAACGCTTTGGCGCAGGACGCGTGACTGGCATCGATATCGATCCGAAAGCGGTTTCGATTGCCAAAGCCAACGCTGGCTTCAACAAAATCGATAAGGTTGATTTTCGCCTGGGCGATCTTCGCAAGTGGAAACCAACCGGCGTGAGAAACATTGTCGCCGCCAATCTGTACAGCGAACTCTTGATTGAGATCCTGCCAAAACTAAAACGGAATAATTGGCTCATTCTCTCGGGCGTGCTGCGCAGGCAGGAAGATAGACTGCTTCGTGTTCTGCGGCGGAACAACATGGAGATCGTGAACGTGAAACGTCGTGGAAAGTGGATCGCCGTATTGGCAAATCGCACGGGTTATTGACGCCGTTGGACCGACCGCCGAAAAACAAAAATTTGCGCTGACGAAGGCCGCCAGCTAGCTTCTTCTAGCCTTGGCGGCATCGGGTTCTCTGCATTTCACGCGGTTTAATCACGAGCCGCGGCAAAACAGACACTATGCAGAACGAACAGCTAGCCTACGTCGCCGTCACGCCTTATTCGATGCGCAAATCGCGCACCGGCGGGATTGTTGGACGGCTGATTTCCCGCACAGGATTGGACCTGGTTGGCGGACGCATGTTCGTGCCAAGTCAGGAGTTAGCCAAACGCTATGGCGAGATGATCGTGACAGAAACAGATCCGCGTCATCGTGCGACACAAGGGCTAATTCGCGACTACCTGCTGAAAAATTTTACCGGCGAGAAAAATGGGCAGCATCCCCGCGTGTTGTTCCTCATCTTTCGCGGCCCGGACGCGGTGGAGAGGATTCATCACACCGTTGGCCACATTGTGCACGAGCGGACCAGCGGCGAAACGATTCGCGATACTTACGGCGATTACATCACCGATGATTCAGGCAAAGTGACCTACTTTGAGCCCGGAGTATTGGCGGCATTTGATCCCAAAGCGGTCGAACAAGATTTGAAACTATGGGCCGACTTTTCAGATTCTGACGGCGGTATCCTTGATCGAATCGTCCCCTTCCCAGCTGATGCGCGGGTCGAAAAGACTTTGGTTCTGATCAAGCCTGACAATTTCAGGTTTCCGAATCTGCGGCCGGGCGGTGTGATCGAAGTGTTCTCTCGCTCGGGACTCACCATCATCGGATTTAAAGTTCATCAGATGAGCGTTGCCCAAGCGGAGGAATTCTACGGTCCGGTGCTGCCCGTTCTTGAGAAGAAGCTCGGTCCAAAAAGTGGCCGTGAAAATTGGGAAAGCATTGTCGAATTCATGGCCGGTCGAAAACCCAGCGAATGTGCACCCGAGGAACGCGACGCTCCTGGAACGGAAAAATCAATCGCCATTGTGTACCAAGGTGTGGACGCGGTGCGCAAGATTCGCGACGTGCTCGGCCCAACCGATCCAGCGAAAGCGCCGCCAGGCTCAATCCGGAGAGAATTTGGCCAGACCATCATGATCAATGCCGCGCATGCGTCGGATTCTTCCGAGAACGCGAAACGCGAAATGGGAATCATTCGAATCGACGAGAATAATTTCAAACCTCTGATTGAAAACTTCTACCGGCGCTCATAGTTTGCGCTCCATTTTGAACCATCCCACAACCAGCCTTACTTCTATGGAAATTTCCGAACGCGCCGCTCAACTGAGCCCGTCGCTTACTCTCTCGATCGATAGCAAAGCCAAAGCCATGAAAGCCGAGGGCATAGATGTCTGCGGCTTCGGCGCAGGTGAACCGGACTTCGATACACCCGAGCACATAAAAAAGGCCGCGATCGCGGCGTTGGAGGCCGGCTTTACCAAATACACGCCCAGCGCTGGCATCCCTGAACTGCGTCAGGCAATCGCGGAAAAGCTTGCTGCCGATAACGATCTGAATTATCGCGCCGCACAAATCATCGTAAGCAACGGCGCAAAACACGCGTGCTATAACGCGATCCTCGCCACGTGCCAGCCCGGCGATGAAGTCATTATCCCCGCTCCCTATTGGGTCAGTTATCCGGAGATGGTCAGATTGGTCGGCGCTGAACCTGTAATCGTGCCAACCAGCGAGCGTAACTCCTGGAAAATGCGCGCCGAAGATTTCGAGAATGCAATGACTCCGCGCACAAAAATGTTGATCATGAATAGCCCCTGCAATCCGACCGGAGCCGTTTACACGCGTGAGGAATTGCAGGCGATTGTCGATGTTGCCGCTGAAGAGGACATTTACATTTTATCGGATGAAATTTACGAGAAGCTCGTTTACGACGACACGAAACACGTGAGCATCGCATCGCTCTCGCAGGCAGCGTACGATCTGACAATTACAGTCAACGGCTTCAGTAAAACCTATGCGATGACCGGTTGGCGTCTCGGTTATTTGGCAGCGCCTGATGCCGTGGCTAAAGCGGTCGATTCCATTCAAAGCCATACCGCATCTAATCCTTCTTCCTTCTCTCAGTATGGCGCCCTCGCAGCGTTAAAGGGCGATCAACAGCCGATGATCGACATGCGCGAAGAGTTTGATATGCGCCGCAATTACATGTTCGATCGTGTCTCGAAGATTTCCAACGTGACTGCAGTTAAACCGGAGGGCGCGTTTTACGTGCTGGTGAATATCAGTCAGCTCGGCCTGACCTCGCAAAATTTCGCCGATCGCCTGCTGAGTAAAGCCAACGTCGCGGTCGTTCCCGGAGCTGCTTTTGGTGACGATCGCACCGTCCGGCTCAGTTACGCCACCAGTATCGACGTCATCAAAAAGGGATTGGATCGCTTCCAGGATTTTTGCCGGACGCTGTGACGATCGCGGACTCGCGACACCGAAAGTTTTCGCGTGCTCGGACCTGTGGTCGGAGTTGCGGATTGCGGATTTAAAGGCGAGCTGATGGCGGAATCTATCGGCGATTCGCATTCCGCACCCCGAAATCCGCAATGTCTTCCGGCTCTCTCGCACTTATTCTTCATGCGCACCTGCCGTTCGTTCGCCATCCCGAACATGAGCATTTTCTGGAAGAAGATTGGTTGTTCGAAGCAATAACGGAGTGTTATGTCCCGCTGCTGCGCATGATGCAGCGCCTGGTAGACGATCATGTGCCGTTTAAGCTTGCCATGTCGATCACGCCGACGCTCTGCGCGATGCTGCAGGACCAGCTGCTGTGCGAGCGCTACGTGCGGGGTCTCGATCTTTTGATCGATCTCGTGGCGCGCGAACAAAAGCGAAACCGCAATGATCGACAGCTCCGCGAGCTCGCAGATTTTTACTTCAAAATGTTTCGCGAAACACGGCGCTTCTTTGTCGATGAATGCAGGTGCAATTTGCTTGCCTTTTTCCGCGAACTGAAGGAAAGCGGCGCCGTTGAAATCATTGCCTCGGCAGCCACGCACGCTTTGCTTCCCCTGCTCCTGCAGCAATCACGCGAAGCAGCGCGCGCTCAAATGCTGATCGGACGCGATATCTATGTGGAGCTTTTCGGCGCGGGCCCTACTGGCTTTTGGCTGCCTGAATGCGCTTACGATCCGGGCCTCAAACCTATTCTGCAAGAAGCAAACATTCGCTGGTTCGTCCTCGACACGCACGGCCTGTTGTTTGGAAACCCGCGTCCGTGTCGCTCAATTTTTGCACCTTGTTATACGCCAGCCGGGCCGGCCGCGTTTGCGCGCGATCGCGATTCCAGTCGGCAGATTTGGAGCGCACGAGGAGGTTATCCTGGCAATCCTGTCTACCGGGAGTTTTATCGAGACGCCGGATTCGATCTTCCATTGGAACATCTGGGGCCAGTTGCTCACGGAACCCGAAAATTTTCCGGAGTAAAATATCATCGCATCACAGGGCGTGGTGACGAAAAGGAGTTATACAATCCAGTCGCCGCGGAAAGAGTCGCCGAAATGCAAGCCCTTCA
>WNFW01000154.1_pt1 | contig 40642 bp, 41 predicted proteins | sample 5400131 | NCBI WGS metagenome assembly WNFW01 (sample SAMN13153362, study PRJNA577476) | soil metagenome | isolation source: 20 cm soil or saprolite under grassland replicate 1 | place: USA:California | collected 2016-06-15
TCCTGACCGAGCTCGCGGCGCTTTGGCGATCGGCGGCCCAGGCCGGCCAATCCATCACCGGCACGGACCCGACGTCTCGATCAGCGTAGACGATGCAGGCGGCGGCCGCACCCGGCAAATTCGGCGCTTGCTCGGGAAGCGCGCCTTCGCAGGAGGCCACGTGCAGTCCGAGCAGGGAACCCGCGCTCGGCTCGAAAATGTCCAGGGTCGCGCCCGGCCGTGGATTGATCTCGAGCAGCCGAAACGCGTTGTCCTCGACCAGGAAGTCGAAGCTGTTGAGCCCGATCAGCGGCAGCGCCGATGCGAGCCGCTCCACCGCGCCCGTCAAGGCGGCGCTCAATTCCGCTGGCAGCATGGCGGGCCGTACCGCGCCGCCGTAACGAAACGGGCGGCCTTCTGCGGGAGAAGCCCATTGCGCGCTGAACCCGAGCACGATCGCCGCGCGGCCATTGCCCAGCACCAGCGCGGAGACCGGACTGCCGGAGACGCGGCGCTGGTAATAGGTCGTGCCGCGGCCCGCTTCGCGATCGATCCGGCTGCGTACATGGGTGCCGCCGGCGCCGCCCGCGCGCTTGGCGAGCCAGCCGGCCATGTCGGCGGGGCGGTCGATCCTCGTGTGCGGATGCGCAACGCCGCAGTCCCGGCACAGCGCCGCGAACGAGCCGGGGTGCTTCAGCCGCGCAATCGTTTCCGGCGCATTGCCGAGCAGCCGCCATCGCCCCGCGATACGCCCGAGAAGCTTCGGCCGATCCTCGAAGCCGGTGCCGTACACGAATCCCAGCGGGCGGTGCTGCGCGGCGAGCCGCTCCAAAGCCGGCAGCAGCTCCTCGGGATCGATCCCGCGCCCGGCGCCCCAGCGCAGACGAACATGGGCGCGCGCCAGTGCCAGCGTGTCATCGTCACCGAAGCAATCGGCGACCAGCGGAACGAAGCCGGCCCGGCGTGCCGAGGCGGCGAGCGCCCGCCCGGACACCGCGGCGATCAGCACTGCGGCCGGTTCAGGCATTCAGCTCGCGCGCGAGCGCAAAGGCGTCGCGGAAATCGAAATGCACGGGTTTGGTCGCGGAAATCATCTTCTGGAACAGCCCGAATTCGGTCTTGTATTTGACGCCGCCGATCGCCAGCGGCCCGATGCCGAGCGCGCTCGACGCGGTCAATGGCGTACCGTTGGCGTTTGCTTCCAAGCCTTCGATGCCGGAAGGCGGCACCGCATTGACGTCGGCGGCGAGCAGCAGATTTCGCGCCGCTTCGATCTGAGCTTTGGAGAGCACGCGGACACCCGCGCGGCCCGCGCTGAACACCGCGTCGGCATCGGCGAGGATGCTCGCCTTCTTGGCGTCGTCGCTGCCGTCCGCCGGCGTGACATCGACGTCGAACCGCGCCTTGACGTCCTTGGCGGCGTCGCTGACGCGCCGGATTCCATCATAGCCGACGAGAACGACCTTGGCGCCTTCGAGCGCGGCAATCACGCCGGCCGAGAAGCCCACGACGCCGGTGGCGCCGAACACGGCGACCTTCAGGCCGCGCAGATCGCGGGTCTTCTTTTGCCGCAGCGTCTTCTCCACGCAGGCCACCAACGCCGCGGCCGTGGTGAACGATCCCGCCGGATCCGCGAACAGCGACAGGCCGAACGGAGGCACCAGCGCCTTCTTGGCCGCCGCCATCATGTCGAGGGCGAGCACGGCGTTCTTGCCGCCGAAGAACATCCCGGTCCGCGCGCCCGTCTTCGGCGGGCGCGAGAAAATGGCGTCCTGGACCAGACCGGAAACTTCGCCGAGGCTCGCGTCCGTATGAGTAATGACGACGTCGCAACCGGCGTCCACCGCCATGTTCACGTCGAACGGACTCATGTGCTTGAGCGGCGTCACCATGTGCAGAATATATTTTTCGGCCATGATCCCGTTCTCCTGGCACCTCATCCGCTTTGCGAATCGAGCGCAGAATGGACGTCGATCTGAGCTCCGCGATTGAGCCCCGTGCAGGCGCGGATGTCCAGTGCCCGCAGCCGCGCGTCGTCACGCAGAAGCGCGACGAGCCGGCTTGCTTCCGCCGCCGAGGAAGCGAACGCAAACCCGGTCGGTCCCCAGGAGCTTTGTCCGATGCCGTAGGCTCCCGCCTCGTCGAGGCGCGCGAGCGCGGCGGCGACATCGGGGCTGGTGAAACGGCCGCCGCCCTGGATCGGCGCAAAATAATCGCCGACGCGGGACTGCAGCTCACGGATCGCTGCGCCGAAGCTCGCCAGGTCGCCTTCGGCGACGGCCGGCAACGCCTGCATGAGCACGAGACGACAAAGGTGCGCGGCTTCCCGTTCCGGAAACGGCGCAAGCATTGCGAGGGCTGCGCCTTCCTCCGGTCCGTGCACACCGCTTCGGCTCGGATCGAGCACCAGGACGACGCGCCATTGCTCCGGAAACCGCAATCGACTGATGATCGGCGGCGGTGTCGCCGCGCGGCCGCGCCCGGCGTCGAGGATGAGGCCGCCGCGATCGAATACCCCGATGCCGATGCCGGAGCGGCCACCGCGCCCGAGCCGAATGGCGTCGCCGCAGAGATCGGGTGGCAGATCGTGCAGGCGGCGGATGCCCGCGGCGACCGCCAGCGCGATCTGCGTTCCGGACCCCAGACCCGCATGGGCGGGAACCGTTTGCTCGATCTTGGCCGCATGGGCGCCGCTCAGTCGCAGATGCCGCTGCATAATCTCGAGGTGCCGAGCCGCGCGCGCGTGCTCCGGGCCCTCGATGCCCGCCGAAGCTGCGGCGCGGAGGCTGATCCGCGTGCCCAATTCGGCGATCGCCAGCCCGATGCTGGCAAAACGCCGCCCCAAACCTCCGCTCGGGTCGAGGAAACCCAGATGCAACCGCGCCGGCGCCGTGACGGTGACGCTTGCCGCAGTCGGCGCAGAATTGCCGGCCAATCGGTTTCTCCCGGTGTTCTTCCGCCAAACGGTTTTTGCTAGGATAGTGGAGACAAGCCGTACAAGCGATCGGCACGGGGGCGGGTCGGCAAAGGTTGGTCCACATGAACGAGGTCAAGAAGGAACGCACGTACAGCGATGCGGAGGTTGAGGCGCGGCTCAAGCAGGACTTGCCGCATTGGTACCTGGAGGGCGGCTGGATCCGGCGTCGCTACCGAACCCACGGCTGGAAGGGCACCCTGATGGTCATCAACACGGTCGGGCATCTGGCCGAGGCCGCATGGCACCATCCCGACATCACCGCATCCTATGCATGGGTCGAGGTGCGTCTGCAGAATCACGCCGCCAAGGGCATCACGGACAAGGATTTCGAGCTCGCGAAGAAGATCGAGGAAGTGGTGCACTGGCAGCCGGGCAAGCAAGGTGGCGCGCTCGAGGGAACTCCCGAAAAAGACCAGCGCTTCGCCTACGTCAAATATGACGCCTGAGCGCCGAACCGCGCGGTGAGGAAGCGGAAATGGCCGACGCCTGGATCGACGGCAGACCCGTGGCGTTGCGCGCTGCCGCGACCGAAGCGGCGAAATTGCTGAAAGCAAGCCGGCTGCCTTTGGTCGCCGGGCTGGGGACCGATGTGGACGGCGCGCGCGCCGCCATCGGCCTTGCCGCGCAGCTCGGCGGCGTGATCGACCATATGCATTCTGGGGCGCTGCTGCGCGATCTCGACGTCGCGCGCGAGGCCGGCATGATGGTGACAACGCCCAACGAGGCGGCTTTGCGGGCCGATACGCTGCTGATGGTCGGCCCCGGACTTAAGACCGCATGGCCGGATCTCGACGCCCGGCTGATCGAACGTCCACGGGCGCCGGAAACCGCCGAACCATTCCGTCGCCGGGTATTTTGCCTCTGCCCGGAAACGAAGACTCGATCGCGCCACCAGCAGGAGGCCGCGATCGGCCACACCCCGAAGGATCTGCCGGCGGTGCTCGCCGCGTTGCGCGCGACCCTGGCCGGCCGGCCACGCAGAAGGCTGCGCGATGCACGGGCGATCGATCGGCTCGCGGTGGAGCTTCGCGCCGCGCGCTTCGGCGTGGCGCTGTGGTCCGCAGCGGCGCTCGACGTGCTCACGATCGAAATGCTGTGCGGCTTGGTGAACGACTTGAACGGGACCACGCGTTTCTCCGGATTACCGCTCACGCCCGGCGATCACGCCGCGGGCGTGCTCGAGGTCTGCGGCTGGATGACCGGATTTCCGATGCGCACCGGATTTTCCCGCGGCTTCCCCGAGCATGATCCCTGGCGCTTCGAGGCAAGCCGCCTCGTGGCGAGCGGCGAGACCGATTGCGCGCTGTGGATCTCGGCCTATCGCGCGGCCGCGCCCGATTGGGACGGGAATTTGCCCACCATCGCCCTGACCGGCGCCGACGCGAAATTCCGCCGCCGGCCGCCCCGGGTGCATATCGCGGTCGGCAGGCCGGGGCTCGATCACGACGCGGTCGAGTGGTTCGTCCCGACCGCAACGCTGGCGTGGACCTCGGCAAAGCACAAGAGCGAAGCGATTTCGGTCGCGCAGGCGATCGGCCAGATCGCGTTGGGGCTGGCGAGCGACAGGGCATTGCCTTGCTGACCTGCATCAAAAGCGGCCGCGTCATCGATCCCGCCAATGGCCGCGATGCGGTCGGCGACGTGTGGATGCGTGACGGCAGGATCGTGGGGGCGCCGCCGGGCGGTACCCGTGCCGACGAGATCCACGACGCGACCGGCAAGATCGTAATGGCGGGCGCGATCGATATCCATTCCCACATCGCCAGCGACAACGTGAACCGGGCGCGCTTGCTGCTTCCGGAGCTTCACCGCGCTTCTGCGCCGAACCCCGCGGCAGCCCCGCTGTCGAATGCGCCTTCCTCTACGTTCGAGACCGGGTGCCTGTATGCGAGCATGGGCTTCACGACCGTGGTCGAGCCGGCGGTCGCCCCCGACGCGGCACTCCACGCGCATCTGGAGCTCGCGGACGTTCCCATCATCGACAAGGCGATCCTGGCGGTTCTCGGCAATGACGATTTCCTGCTCGAGGCGCTGCGCCGAGAGGAGACGGCTTCGCTCATCGGCGACTACGTGGCCTGGACGCTCGAGGCTTCTCGCGCGCTCGGCATCAAGGTCATCAACGCCGGCGGCGCCGCCGCATTCAAGGCCAATGTGCGGGAATTCTCGCTCGACGACGTCGTGCCGTCCTACGGCGTGTCCTCGCGGCAAATCGTCAAGGCGCTGCAACGCGCGGTCGACGAGCTCGGCGTGCCGCATCCGCTGCACGTGCATTGCAACAACCTTGGCCTTCCGGGAAATTCCGAAACCGCGCTGGCCACCATCGCGGCCGCCGAAGGTCTGCCGCTGCACCTGGCCCACCTGCAGTTCTACGGCTACGGCAACGAGGGGCCGCGCGGATTCTCGTCCGCCGCCGCGCGCATCGCGGAGGCGGTCAACGCCGCCGACGGCCTGACCATCGACGTCGGCCAGGTCATGTTCGGGCAGACGGTGACGATCTCGTCCGACGTGTTGCGCCAGTTCAACGCCCGCACCCGGGCGAGCCCACGAAAATGGACGATCTTCGAGGCCGAGGGCAACGGTGGTGGGATCGTGCCGTACAACTACAGGCCCGGTAATTTCCACAACGCGGTGCAATGGGCCGTGGGCCTCGAATTGTTTCTGCTCATCACGGATCCCGCACGGGTATTCTTCACCACCGATCATCCCAACGGCGCGCCGTTCACGACCTATCCGGAAATTTTTGCGCTGCTGATGAACCGCGACCTCCGCGCCGAATGGATGGCGAAATTGCTTCCGGAAGCCTTGACGGTGACCAATCTGCGCTCGATTGAGCGCGAGTATTCGTTCACGGAGATCGCCACGATGACGCGTGGCGCGCCGGCGAAGCTTCTCGGTCTCGCGGACCGCGGACATCTCGGGCCCGGCGCGGTTGCGGACGTCGCGGTCTATTCGCAGGCGAGCGACCGGGCCAAAATGTTCCGGGCCGCCGCGCTGGTGTTCAAGGATGGCGAGCTCGTCGTGCGCGACGGTCGGGTGACGCGCTATCGCTGGGGCCGGGCGCTCTACGTGCGCCCCGACCACGACGCGGGCATCGATCGGCGCATGAGGGACCATTACGGGGACCGCTATGGGCTGCCCCCGGATTTCATGAAGGTGCCCGACGGCGCGATTCAGCGGCCCGATCCGTTCGAGCTGGTGCCATGCCACGGCTGATTGCAAACGGCGTGCGGGTGGACGACACGTTCGCCGAAGCCTTCGGCATGCGCGCGACCGCCATCGTGATCACCGCCGACAGCGCGCGTTGGGCGCGCCAGGCGGCGGAGACGATGACCGGCTTCGCCACATCGGTGATCGGCTGCGGGTGCGAGGCGGCGATCGACCACGAGCTCGCGGCCGGTGCAACGCCGGACGGCCGGCCCGGCGTGCGCGTGCTGCTGTTCGCGGTCTCCACGGCCGAACTGCAAAAGCAACTGCAGACCCGGGTAGCGCAATGCGTGCTCACCAGCCCCGGATCCGCCTGTTACGCGGGGCTTGCAGGCGAGGAGACGCTCAAGCTCGGCAATGCCTTGCGCTATTTCGGCGACGGCTGGCAGATCGCCAAGCGATTGGGAGAAAAACGTTACTGGCGCCTGCCGGTCATGGACGGCGAGTTCGTCTGCGAAGCGACGACCGGCCTCACCAAAAATGCGGTAGGCGGCGGCAATTTGATCCTCATGGGCCAGGAGACGCGCCGGACGCTGGCGGCGGCCGAGGCGGCCGCAAAGGCGATCCGGGCCGTGCCCGACGCCATCGCGCCGTTTCCGGGCGGCATCGCGCGCTCGGGCTCCAAGGTGGGCTCGAAATACAAGAAGGTGCCGGCGTCGACCAACGATGCGTATTGCCCGACCTTGAGGGGCGCGGTCGAAAGCGCGCTCGATCCCGACATCGCCGCGGTGCTCGAGATCGTCATCGACGGGCTTACGCCTGCGGCGGTCGCCGCGGCGATGCGCGCCGCGATTGCCGCGGTGGTGAGGTTCGGTCCCAAGCGCGGCGTCGCGCGCATCGGCGCGGGGAACTACGGCGGCAAGCTCGGGCCCCATCACTTCCATTTGAAGGACCTGTTGCCGTGAGGCCGCTGGTGCTCGCCTTGCGGCAACGGCCGGACCAGCGGCTCGATCTTTCCCCATTGGTGCCGCATCTGCTCGCGGGCAAAGCGGCGGCCGAAATCGAACGGATCGAACTGCAGACGACCAAGCATCGCGTGACGGTCGGCGACGCGTTTCGACTGCGCATCGGCGACGCCGACCGGCTGCGGATCGAGGGCGCGTGCGACCGGCTCGACCGGATCGGGCAGGACATGGACGGCGGCGAGATCCGGGTCGAGGGCGACGTCGGCATCCGGGCCGGCCGAGGGATGCGCGGCGGCCGGCTCGCGATCGAAGGCGGCGCCGGCGCTTGGGCCGCGTCCGGCATGCGCGGGGGGCACGTCGAGATTTCCGGGACGGCGGGAGAACGACTCGGCGGCCCGCTGCCGGGCGAGACGGCGGGAATGCGGGGCGGCGTCGTCGTCGTGCGTGGCAAGGCCGGCGATCGCGCCGGCGACCGCCTGCGCCGCGGCACGATCATCATCGAGGGCAATGCGGGCGCTCATGCCGGCAGCCGGATGATCGCCGGGACGCTGATCCTGTGCCGGAACTGCGGCCCCATGCCCGGGTATCTGATGAGCCGGGGCACGATCGTGCTGGCGGGTGATTGCGAGGAACTCTCGCCGACCTTCGTCGATTGCGGCACTCATGGGCTCATCGCCATGCGGCTCATGGCGCAATTCGCGGGCCAGTACAGCAAGCGCGCCGCATCTTTGGTGAGCGGCAGGTTGCGACGCTTGGCCGGCGATATGGCGGTGCTGGGCAAAGGGGAGCTGTTCATGAAGGATCGAGATTAGGGCCTCGGCATCATGGCCGGCTTGTCCGGGTCGTTCGCGGCTCCAATCTTTAGCCGACGCAAACAAGAACGCACGGATTAAGGCCGACCATGCGACGTCGATTCTCCGGGAGGCCGCCATGGGTTTGATCGAGCTGATCGTGACGGTCTGCGCGACGGCGCACATGAACGTCTGCGAGGAGCAGCATCTGCAGTTCGCATGGAGCGGTTCGCTGCGGCAATGCGCGTTCGCGGCGCAGCCGTATATTGCCCAATGGGTCGGCGAGCACCCGAAACGGACGGCGGTGCGCTGGCGCTGCGAGGATCCGGCCGGGCGAAACGAGAAGAGCTGATGCAAAGCGACGCGCGCGCCAAGCGGGACGCCTTTCTGGGCAAGATCGGCTCGCGCGCGATCATCATGGGAATCCTGAACCTGACCCCGGACTCCTTCTCCGACGGCGGCCGGTTCCAAACTCTCGACGCGGCGCTCGCCCAGGCGAAGAAGATGGTCGCCGAGGGCTGCGACATCGTCGATGTCGGCGGCGAATCCACCCGGCCCGGCGCCGCGCCGGTGCCGGAAGCGGAAGAGCTTGAGCGCGTCGAGCCGATCCTCGCCGAACTGGCGCGCGGGCTCGACGCGCCGCTGTCGATCGATACCTACAAGGCGGCGGTCGCCCGGCGCGCCGCCGAGCTTGGCGCCATCCTCATCAATGACGTGTGGGGACTGCAGTACGATTCCGGCATGGCCGATACAGTCGCGGAGACGGAAACCGCGGTCGTCATCATGCACAATCGCGCGCAGAAGGATGCGGCGATCGACATCCTGGCCGACATCCGCCGTTTCTTCGATCGCTCGCTGGCGCTGGCGCAAGCCGCCGGCATCCCCAGAGCGCGCATCATCCTCGATCCGGGCGTGGGCTTCGGCAAGACCTCGCGGCAGAATGTCGAGGCTGTGGCCCGGATCGGCGAATTGCGCGACTACCGGCTGCCGGTGCTGATCGGCGTTTCGCGCAAATCGTTCCTGGGCTCGCTGGTCGAAGTTGGCGTCGAGGGACGGCTGATCGCGACATTGGCCGCCAACCTGGCGGCAGCGGCGAGCGGCGCCGCGATCTTCCGCGTGCACGACGTCGCCGAGCACGTCGCGGCCTTCAAGGTGTTCGATACGATCCGCGGCGCGTATCCGCGATAGAAGCTCGCTCCCGGAATGTAGGGTGGGCAAAGGCGCGGAACGCGCCGTGCCCACCTCCGCAACCAGCAATCAGAGCTCAGAAATCAGAGGTCAGGAATCGGATTTCTGATTTCTGACCTGATCCCTGGTGGGCACGCTTCGCTTTGCCCACCCTACGGCGCCTCACCTCCCGCACTCGGTCAGGTCCTTGTCCTCGATCGAGAAGACGCCGTTCTCCTTGATGTCGAGGTTGTGCACGGTGCAGGTCCGGCCGGCCTTGTCGGCGAGCTTGGCGTCATAGCGGCCCGGCGCAATCCCGACGATGCGCAGCCGCTCGTCGTGATCGACCGCTCCGTCGGGATCGTTCGCGCATTGATTGGCGCCCCAGGCGTTTTGCCCGGCAGGCGAGAGCTGCAGGTTGGTCACGGTCGAGGAGGTGAGATTCCAGAAGCGGATGCCTTTACCCTTGCCGTCGGCCGCAAGGTTCGGGTTCGAGAACAGCGCCGCAACCGCGATGGCCAGGAGGAATGCGCGTATCCTCGCGCCGCGGGCGAAGCCGGCGTTCATTGCCGCACAGCGCGCTGCAGGTTCTGCGCTTTGTCGAGATTTTTTGCCGCGTCGAGCCCGAACGGCGCGATCAGCTTGGCCGAATTGAAATCCGCGCCGGCGAGATCCGCGCCCGCGAGCGTGGCGCCGCTCAGATCCGCGCCGCCGAGCGAGGCGCTCACGAGCGAGGCGCCGGTGAGGTCGGCGCGCTTGAGCGAGGCGAATTCCAGATCGACGCGGGCGAGATCCGCGCCCCGCAGGTTCGCGCCTTCGAGATTGGCCGATCTGAGCACGGCGCGCATCAGCCCCATGGATTGATTTTTCATGTCGGCGGCAAGATTGGCGCCGGCGAGCGAGGCGCCGACGAGACTCGCGCCGGAAAGGTCGGCCGCAACGCGGGCGCCGGAAAGGTCGGCCCGGTCGAGCTTCGCGCGTTGCATCTGTGCGGCGAAGATGTTGGCCCCTTTCAGGCTCGCGCCGCTCAAATCGGCCTCGAGCAGCCACGCCTGGTCGAGGATCGTGCCGTCGAGCTTGGCTCCGACGAGCTTGGTCTTGTTGAGCTTGGCGGCGCGCAGCACGACGCGCGAAAGATCGAGCCCCGACAGATCGAGGCCGGACAGTTTCTTGCCGCTGAAATCGACAGGCATGCCGGATTTCGCCGATGCGAGCGCGGCTTCGACTTCGGCCCGCGTCATCTCCGCGCTCGTCATCTCGGGCGAATTGACGTCGACGTAGCGCATCATGTCCTGGGCAGAGACCGTCGAGGCCAAAGCCAGGAGACCGATGGCCAGCATCCAGCGCACTCGAGCGATCATCGTCGCCGTCCTCGATGCCGTCCCTATCTCGGGCTTTGCATTCAGCGCCAATGCGGCGCCCGGTTCAAGACCTGTGCGCTTGGACTGCAGCCGGCCGGCCGTGGTCCTTGCCCGCGCATGATCTGCTGGCTAATGCTGTAGCGCGCGGCCGGGCGGTTCCGGTCGAGACCATCGCATTTGGTCGAATGATTCTGGGAACCATGAGATGCGCATCCGATCACTCGGTTTGACGTTGGTCGCCTTCATCGCGCTCGACGGAGCGGCAATCGCCCAAGACGTTGCGGCAGGCGAAAAGGTGTTCGCGAAATGCAAAGTCTGCCACCAGGTCGGCCAGGGCGCCAAGAACGGCGTCGGGCCGGTTCTCAACGGCATCGTCGGCCGCAAGGCCGGGTCGGTCGAGGGCTACAATTACACTCCGGCCAACAAGAATTCAGGCCTGACCTGGGACGAGGCGACGCTGAAGGAATATTTGAAAGACCCGAAGGCGAAAATTCCCGGCACCAAGATGATCTTTCCCGGGCTCCAGAACCAGGCCGATACCGACAACCTCATCGCCTATCTGAAGCAGTTCGGTCCGGACGGGAAGAAGTCTTGAGAGCGGCGCGGATGGCAGCATTCCGCCTGGCGTGCATCTCCGTCATGGCGCTCGCGAGCGCTGCCGCCGATCGCCCTGCGCGCGCGGCCGATCTCAACGATTATCCGACGTCGGCCCGTGCCGATTATGTCTTCGCCTGCATGAAGGCCAATGGCGAGACCCACCAGGTATTGGAGCAGTGCTCCTGCTCGATCGACATCATCGCCTCGATCCTGCCGTACGAGCGATACGTGAGCGCCGAGACGGTGCTCTCGCTCTCCCAGGTGCCCGGCAGGTTCGGGGCGATGTTCCGCTCGCCCGAGGAGGCAAAAGCGGCCGTCACCGAGCTGCGCCGGGCCCAGGCCGAAGCCGAAGTCCGCTGCTTCTAGCGGCCGAAAGTTCCAGCGGCCGGGAGCCCGCGAAGGCTGATATTGCATCAGTCGCGCACATCCGGCGGACCATGCACAAAGTTTCAGCAAATATCGACGGCCGACGCCGGGCCGGTCGCCGATTTTCAGAGAATGGCGATTCATGACCGGAGCGATGCATCCGATTCGGGTTTTCTCTTGCGCGCCCTGAAACCCCGGCATAAGCTTTTGCGAGTTTCCGGCTTCAAGGGCGCCAGTTGACCGGGATTGCTGGCGTTTCTTCGAAAGTCGCGCGAGGCGTGGATCTCGCCCTGCCTCGTCGAGGCTGTGACACGCTGCCGGAAGCGCATCCCATTTGCCAGGGTCGGTGCCGGGGCGCGGCACATCGGGCCTCTTCACCTCGCAAGACCCACGCAGAAGTCGCAGGGAGGACTCGTGATGCGCAAATACCTATTCACGACCTGCGTTGGCGCACTGGCGGTGTTCGCCGCCGGAGGCGCCAATGCCAATGACGAACTGATCAAGATGTCGCAGAACCCGAAAGATTGGGTGATGCCGACCGGCGACTACGCCAACACTCGCTACTCGAAGCTCAAGCAGATCAATTCGGGCAACGTCGGCAAGCTGCAGGTCGCGTGGACCTTCTCGACCGGCGTGCTGCGTGGCCACGAAGGCGCGCCGCTGGTGATCGGCAACGTGATGTATGTCCACACGCCGTTCCCGAACATCGTCTATGCGCTCGATCTCAACAACGACGGGAAGATCCTGTGGAAATACGAACCCAAGCAGGATCCCAACGTCATCCCGGTCATGTGCTGCGACACCGTCAACCGCGGGCTGTCGTATGGTGACGGCAAGATCATCCTGCATCAGGCGGACACGACGCTCGTCGCGCTCAATGCCAAGGACGGCTCGGTCGCCTGGTCGGTCAAGAACGGCGATCCCGCCAAGGGTCAGACCGGCACGTCGGCCGCGGCGGTGATCAAGGATAAGGTTCTGGTCGGCATCTCGGGCGGCGAGTTCGGCGTGCAGTGCCACGTGACCGCGTACGATCTCAAGAGCGGCAAACAGGTATGGCGGGCGTTCTCGGAAGGACCCGACGATCAGACCCTGATCGACGCGCAGAAGACCACCGAACTCGGCAAGCCGGTCGGTGCGGACTCGAGCGTCAAGACCTGGCAAGGCGACCAGTGGAAGATCGGCGGCGGCTGCACCTGGGGCTGGATCTCCTACGACCCGCAGCTCAACCTGTTCTACTACGGCTCGGGCAATCCCTCGACCTGGAACCCCAAGCAGCGTCCGGGCGACAACAAATGGTCGATGACCATCTGGGCGCGCAGTCCCGACGACGGCAAGGCCCGGTGGGTCTATCAGATGACGCCCCACGACGAGTGGGACTACGACGGCATCAACGAAATGATCCTCGCCGACGTGAACATCGGCGGGCAGGCGAAGAAAATCCTGGTCCACTTCGACCGCAACGGCTTCGGCTATACGCTGGACCGCACCAACGGCGAGCTGCTGGTCGCCGAGAAATACGACCCGAAGGTCAATTGGGCCACCAAGGTCGACATGGACAAGTCCTCGAAGACCTACGGGCGTCCGCTGGTGGTCTCGCAGTACTCGACCGATCAGAACGGCGAGGACAAGAACACCAAGGGCGTGTGCCCGGCGGCTCTGGGATCGAAAGACGAACAGCCGGCGGCCTATTCGCCCGACACGCAGCTGTTCTACGTGCCGACCAACCACGTCTGCATGGACTACGAGCCGTTCAAGGTGAGCTACACCGCCGGCCAGCCCTACGTCGGGGCGACGCTGTCGATGTATCCGCCTCCCGGCGATACCCACATGGGTAACTTCATCGCCTGGGACGCCAAGACCGGCAAGATCGTCTGGTCCGACAAGGAGCAGTTCTCGGTCTGGTCGGGCGCGCTCGCCACCGCCGGCAACGTGGTGTTCTACGGAACGCTCGAAGGCTATCTCAAGGCGGTCGACGCCAAGACGGGCAAGGAGCTTTACAAGTTCAAGACCCCGTCCGGCATCATCGGCAACGTGATGACCTATGAGCACGGCGGCAAGCAGTACGTGGCGGTGCTGTCGGGCGTCGGCGGCTGGGCCGGCATCGGCCTTGCGGCCGGATTGACCAACCCGACCGACGGCCTCGGCGCAGTGGGCGGCTATGCGGCCCTGCGCAACTACACCGCACTGGGCGGCCAGCTCACGGTGTTCGCGCTGCCCGGCAGCTGAGCTTAAGGCTCGCTGCAGCGCAAAAGGATCCGGCGCGCCGGCCGAAACCGGCGCGTCGGATCTTCCTTGCCGGTTCCGGGTTTCATCAGCCGAAGGACACGCTCGTGCGAACCAGCTCTTTGGCCGGGACGCTCCTCATGGTGCTCGTGCTCCACGCGGGCTTGGCCTGGGCCGACGGACCCGGCGATCCGACAGCGGTCAAGGAGGAGGACGGAAAATATTACGACGCCCAGGGCAACCCGACCTACAAGGTCGAGAAGGACGGAACCGTCGACTGGTACACCTATTCGGGTTTCCGCAGATACCACTCCGATTGCCACACCTGCCACGGCCCGGATGCGGAAGGCTCGAGCTACGCGCCGGCGCTCAAGGAATCGCTCAAGACCATGAGCTATTCGGATTTCGCCGACGTCGTGGTGAACGGCCGCAAGAACGTCACCACCGCGCAGGAGAACGTGATGCCGGCGTTCGGCACCGATCCGAACGTCATGTGCTATCTCGACGACATCTTCGTCTACGTGCGCGCCCGCGCCAACGAGGCGGCCCCGCGCGGACGACCGCAGAAACATGCGGAAAAGCCCAAGCCGGCCGCGGAGGCCGAGACGAGCTGCATGGGCCATTAGCGTCGGGATGCGCCGGGCGAGGATCGTCGATCCCCGCGTTGAGCGGATCCAGGCCGCGAGCGAAGATGACCAGGGCAAGAACCGGCATGGGCCGAGGGTGGACATATTCGATCGTTTCCGTGTCGCTGGTCGCGGCGGTCGCGGCGGCGAGCTCGCGGGCGCACGCGCAGGAGGAGAGCAAAGAGCTTTCGATCGAGCTCGTCGATCCCAAGGTGCTCCGGGTCTGCGCCGATCCGCGCAACATGCCCTTCTCCGACGAGCAGAGCGAAGGTTTCGAGAACAAGCTCGCGGAATTGTTCGCCCAAAAACTCGGCAAGAGCCTGGCCTATGCCTGGTATCCGCAGGCCACCGGCTTCGTGCGCAACACGCTCGGCGCGCACAAGTGCGACGTCATCATGGGATTCCCGCAAGGCAACGACATCGTGCAGAGCACGAATCCGTATTACCGGACCTCGTACGCGCTGGTGTTCAAGTCCGGCAACGGCCTCGACGGCGTGGAGACGCTGAGCGATCCGCGGCTGAAGGGAAAGCACATCGGCGTCGTGGCCGGCACGCCGCCGAGCAATTATCTGGCGGCCGGCGGCCTGATGGCGACCGCCAAGCCGTATCCGCTGGTCATCGACACCCGCGTCGATTCTTCCGCCCAGGCGATGATGAAGGATCTCGCCGCCGGCGTGATCGACGCCGGCGTGCTGTGGGGGCCGATGGCAGGCTATTACGCCAAACAGGCGAACCCGCCGCTCAAGGTCGTGCCACTGACCCGGGAAGCCGGCACGCCGACGCTCGTCTACCGCATCACCATGGGAGTGAGGTTCTCGGATCAGGAATGGAAGCGGTCGCTCAACCGGATGATCGAGGAGAACCGGCCCGCCATCAACGCGATCCTGCTGGGTTTCGGCGTCCCGCTGCTCGACGAGAACAACCAGCCGATCCGGGAAGAACCGCCGTCGAAGCGGCCATGAGGTGCGCCCGGCCGCTGGCGCTGTTGTTGGCGATCGCAGCCCGACCCGGGGACCTCGGTCCGTAAAGCTCCCGCCTTGCACGGCGCTCCGCTCCATGCGGGCTACGAACCAGCCGATGAGGGCCTCACTCCAGCGCCTGCTGGATCATGCGGCTGAGCGCGAACAGGCGCCGCTCGATCAGCTGCGGCACTTCGCAGACGTAGCTCACGGTCTTCTTCTCGTCCTCGTAGACGCGGATGTCCCAATCGAGCTGGTTGGCAAGCTCGTCGATCTTGCTCTCCTCGGCATGGGCGTCCTGCAGCTGATGCAGCGCCGCCGTCTTCGAGCGGATCTTGTCGACGACGCCCTTCTGCTTGCGGGAAAAGCGTTCGATGCCGTCCATGACCTCGGAACGCTCGCGGGAGAGCGTCTCGAACAGCCCCGCGAACAGCAGCTTGCCCTTTTGATCTCGCTCGGCGGGGCTGCCGAGGAACTCGGCGATCAGCTTTTCGGCCTCCTCGAGCGGCGTGCGGCGTGCGGCAAGCCGCGGCACGAGCTCGGCGACCTTCGCCTCGCTCTGCCATTGGCCGCGCACGTCGTCGATCGGCGGCCCGGTCCACACCGCCGCCACCGAGATCTCCGGCACCTTGATCTGAGCGCACGGCCAATCGGGAAAGCGCGGGTCGGCCGCGAACGTTTGGAAGGGCGCGGCGATCCCGATCGCGGCGATTACCGCAACCAGCGCAAGTTTCGTCGTGGATTTCACCGACTTGCCGCGCGCTCCCACCTCCCCCTGGAGGGAGGAGGTCGGCAAGCCGCGAAGCGGCGAACCGGGAGGGGGTGAAACTAATTCACCCCACCCCGCGCGCTGCGCGCGCGACCCTCCCCCTCCAGGGGAGGGTGGGAGACTGTCGCGCAGGCGAGGGAACTGACTATCGGTGGAGATCATGGCTCGCCTCCCGGGGCGCCGCGGCGCGCCAAAACCCCGCGCGCGGGATCGTAGGCGAGGATCGCCGCGAACATGAACCCAAACGTGCAGCCGCACACGACCGCGAGCGAAACCCAGTTCACCTGGGCGTAGAGCGCAAACCGCACCAGCTCGACCGCGTGGGTGAACGGGTTGAGCTCGCACACGTAATACAGCAGGGGGCTCGATTCGCGGACGCGCCATAGCGGGTAGAGCGCGGAGGAGGCGAAGAACATCGGGAAGATCACGAAATTCATCACCCCGGCGAAATTCTCGAGCTGCTTGACCAGCGAGGAAATCAGCATGCCGAGCGCGCCCAGCATGAGCCCGGCGAGGATCAGCGCCGGCAGCACGGTCAGATAGCCGATCGGCGGCGGCTCGATGCCCCAGAACCAGGCGATGAGCAGATAGGCATAGACCTGCAGCACCGACACCGCGGTGCCGGCGAGGAGCTTCGCGGAGAGCAGGTACCAGCGCGGCAGCGGGCTCACCAGCAGGGTTCGCATGTTGCCCATCTCGCGGTCGTAGACCATGGAGAGCGAGGACTGCATGCCGTTGAAGAGCTGGATCATCACCATCAGGCCGGGGGTGATGTATTCCTCGTAGAGCACATAGACTTCGTACGGCGGAATGATCGAGACCCCGAGCACCTGCCGGAAACCGGCCGCGAAAATGAACAGCCACACCAGCGGGCGGACCAGGGCCGCGACGAAGCGTTCGCGCTGATGCAGGAAGCGCAGCGCCTCGCGCCAGACGATGCCCTTGAGGCAGATCGCGTAGCGGGCCAGCGACGGCGGGCTCGGTCGCGTTTCCGACAATGTGCTCATGCGGCCTCGTCCGGCGCGGAAGCGCTGATCAGCGCACTGAACGCGCCGCGAATGTCGGCTGCCCCGGATTGCGCCACGAGTTCGGATGCCGGACCATGCGCGAGGATTTTGCCCAGGTGCAGCACGATCACGTCGTCCTTGTCGCCGACCTCGTCGACGAGATGCGTCGCCCACAGCACGCAAACGCCCTCTTCGATAACGAGGGAATGGACGTGGCCCAGAATCTCGGAGCGCGCCTTGATATCGAGCCCGACGGTCGGCTCGTCGAGCACCAGCAGCCGCGGCCGATGCAGCAGCGCGCGGGCGATCTCGACCCGCCGCATCTGCCCGCCGGAAAGGTTGCGCACCTTGTCGTCGGCCCGCTCCGACAGCCCAACGCGCGCCAGCATCGCTTCGCCGCGCGCCCGCGCCTCGCGGGCGCCGATGCCGTGCAGCGCCGCGTGATAGCGCAGGTTCTGCATCACCGAGAGATCGAGATCGAGCGTGCGCGGCTGGAACACCACCCCAAGCCGCCGCAGCGCTTCGCCCGGACTCGGGCCCACGTCGTGACCGAAGATACGGATGCGGCCGCGGCGCACCGCATAGAGCCGCGTCACCAGCGAGAACAACGTGCTTTTTCCCGCGCCGTTGAGCCCGAGCAGCACGCTGAACGTCGCCGGCTGGAGCGCAAACGTCACGTCATCGAGCGCCTGGCGCGAGCCGTACCAATGGCTCAGGCCCTCGATCGCCAGCGCTGCTTCCGCGGATTTCACGTCGTGCATATTCGCGCTGCCCTTCGCGGCCCGAGCCCAAGTCATTGCGCCGAAATGGCGATGCCCCAGGGCAGCTCGCCGACCTGAATCGTCTTGATCACCTTCAGGGCCGCGACGTCGATCACCGAGACGTCGTTGGACACGCCGTTCGTGGTGAGCAGATATTTCTCGTCGGGCGTGAACGCCATGTGCCAGACCCGCTGTCCGACCAGCAGATATTTCTTCACGTCGTGCGTGGCGCCGTCGACGACGGCCACGCGATTGGCAGGACCGAGCGCGACGAAACCGGTCCTGCCGTCCCGGGTGATGCCGATGCCGACCGGCTGAATCGCTTCCTGGCGCAGGCCCGCAACCTCGAAGCTGATCTTCTTCGTCACCTGATGCTTCGCCGGATCGATCACGCTCAAGGTTCCGCCGACCTCGGCGGTGACCCACAGTTCCGACCCGTCGCGCTTGAATTGTGCGAAGCGCGGACGCGAATCGACCAGAACATTGGCCACGATCCGGCGCGTCTCGGTATCGATGAAATGCGCCATGTTGGTGGTTTCCGAGGTATTCACCAGGATCTTGCCGTCGGGGCTGATGCCCATTCCCTCGGGCTCGACCCCGACCTGCACGTCGCCGAGCCGGGTGCGCTTCTCCACGTCGATGATGGTGACCGTGTTGTCGTTCTCGTTGGCGACATAGAGCAGCGTTCCGCTCGGGTCCAGGGTGAACAGCTCGGGATCGGGTCCGGACGGCAGCGTGCCGGCGATCTCGCCGGTCTTGGTATCGATCATCTGGATGGTGTCGTCGTCCCCGACCGCGACCAGCACGAACCGGCCGTCCCTGGTAAGATCGATGCCGCGCGGTCTTTGGCCGACCTTGATGGTCTTGACCGCGGCCATCTTCTCGGTGTCGATCACCGTGACATTGTTGCCCTTCTCGTTCGACACATAGGCTGTGAACGCGCCGGCCTGCGGCACCAACAGCACCGCAAGCAGAGCTCCGAGGACGAAGCTGCGGGCCATCCTGCGCATCGCGTTCACTGCAGCCGGCATTTCGTCTCGGGACGGTCGTAGCCGAGCGTGTCGAGCTCGGTGACGGGATGCAGAAAACCTTCCTGCGGGGAGACCGACACGATGGTTTTTCCGTCGGCCAGCAGGATGGGCTGGCGCAGCTGCAGATTCCAGTCGCGCAACGTCAGCTTGCGGCCCTTGAACGCGGCCAGCGCAAAATCCGGGCCCTTGAGGAACGCCGCGATCGCCTTCTCGTCGCTCGACTGTGTGCGCGAGGCGCTCTCGCCGATCATGCGCACCGCCGACCAGGCCTGCATGTCGTGCGCCGTCATCCTGCGCGAAAATGATCTCATGAACCGGTTCTGCAATTGCACCGCGCCCCACTGGTCGTGCGAGGCGTCCCAGCTGGTGGGCACAAGACCGGCCGAGCCCGCGACCGGCCGCGCATCCCAGGTTCGGTAGGGCAGGTAGGCCGCGAACACTTCGCTCTCGTCCGCAGCCACGAGCACATCATAGGCGGGGGCCTGCTGGGTAAAAACCGGAATCTGGCGCTGGATCTGCGCGATGCCGCTGTCGGTCCGCCGCGCGCCGCCGGTGTCCTCGAACACCCGCTCCTGGACGATCTTCGCCCCGAACCGTCCGGCCGCCCGCCGCAGCGCGTCGGCGTAGAGCTTGTCATTGTCGTGCGAGCCGACCACGAGCAGCCAGCGGCGCCATTGCTTCCACACCAGATATTGCGCGAGCCCGTCGGCGAGCATCGAGCGGGTCGGCGCGACGTGGATCACGTCGGCGCGGCAGTCTTGCTCGCGCAGCCGCTCGTCGGTCGCTCCGATGTTGAACAACAGCAGCCCACGCTCGCGGCCGGCATCGGCCGCCGCGAGCACGGCATCCGCGGGAAGGTCGGCGAGCACGAAGGAAACGTGCTGTTGCGCGAGATCCGCGGCCGCGGCGCCCGGATCGTCCTTGCCGGACAGCCGCACTTCCTGAAGATCGAAATGCTGGTCGAGGAATTTTCCGGTCGTATTGTTGTCCTCGATGCCGAGTTTGGCTCCGGCCAGGCCGTCGTCGGCGGCAGGCATGTCGAGCAGCGAAATGGCCTCCTTGTGCCCGGTCCGATGCAAATAACCGATATGGAATTCGGCCGAATCGGCCGCGTCCGCAATGCACGTCGGGGCGAGCACGAGGCCAGCCGCGAAGAGAATTCGGATCACCGAAAACACCGGCCCAAACTACCTATCTGTCTGCCACGTCGGCAATTTTTGTTTCAATCATCGGCGATCCTCCGTAGTCTGGCCAGAGAAGATTGACGCCTGCGCGGAAGAACCACAGGGACGGCGGATCGAGTACAATGCGCGGATCGCGGCTGGCCATGATGGTCCCGATGCTGCTATCGCCTTCGATGGCGGCGCTCGCCGCGCAAACGAAGGTCGCGGTCTTCGAGTTCGAACTGATCGACACCAGCCTCGAGGGCGCGATGAACGGTCCGCGCGCCGACGAACAGCGGCGGCTCGCGGGGCTTGCCGACGAGCTGCGCAGGCGGCTCGCGGCATCGGGCCGATATGCACCGGTCGATCTTTCGCCGGTCGCCGCGGAGGCGCGCGCAAGCAACCTGCAGGCGTGCGGCGGCTGCGATGCAGCATTGGCCAGGCGGGCGGGCGCGGAACTTGCCGTCACCGGCACGGTTCAGAAAGTATCCAATTTGATCCTCAACATGAACATCTACGTCCGTGACGCTACCGATGGCCATTTGGTGACCCAGATGAGCGCCGACTTCCGCGGCAATACCGACGAGTCCTGGTCGCGCGCGCTCGACTGGCTCGTGCGCAATCGCATGCTGGCCGGTGGGAGCGGAGCGCGGCCATGACGTTGTTCCTGGCCAGCGTGACCGGCGCCGAGGAAGCGCAAGTCGCGCTCGCGCATGGCGCCGACATCGTCGACCTGAAGGACCCCGCCAAAGGCGCACTCGGCGCGCTCTCCGAAGAAACGGTGCAGGCGGCGGTCGCCGGCATCGCCGGAAAGCGGCCGGTCAGTGCGGTCATCGGCGATCTGCCGATGCAGGTCGAAGCGATTGTCGGCGCCGCGAGCGCCATGGCCGACACCGGGGTCGATTTCATCAAGGTCGGATTGTTCCCGGAGCCGGGACGCGAGGCGTGCATTCGCGCGCTCCACGCGCTCGCCCCAACGACGAAGATCATCGGCGTGATGTTTGCCGATTTGACCCCCGACCCGGCGCTCATCCGGACCATGGCGGACGCGGGCTTTGCCGGCGCGATGCTCGATACCGCCGGCAAAGGCGGCGGCCGCCTGCTCGACCATATGGACATCCCGGCGCTGCGCGAATTCGTCGCCGCATGCAGATCGCATGGGTTGCTGGCCGGACTGGCAGGGTCGCTGGAGACGCCCGACGTGCCGCGGTTGCTGTTGCTGCAACCGGATGTGCTCGGCTTCCGCACGGCGCTTTGCGCCGGTCGAGTTCGGACCGCGCCGATTGAGGCTGCGGCCGTCGACGTGGTTCGCGAGCTCATCCCGCTGGACGAGCGCAGCGCGGCCTATGAGCCCCAGCGCGCGCCGGTCGACTACCGGCTGCTGGCCGCACGCGGCTATTCCTTCGATCCGACCAAGGACGCGCCCACCGATCACGTTTTCGTCCACGATCTCGTGTTGCCGGTCCGCGTCGGGGCCTATGCGAGCGAGCACGAGAAGCCGCAACGGGTCCGCTTCAACGTCGACGTAAAGGTGCTGCGTCCGCCCCATGAAGCCGAGGACATGCGCGACGTGTTCTCCTATGACGTCATCACCGACGGAATCGGCATGATCGTCGCGCGCGGCCATGTCACGCTTGCGGAGACGCTGGCCGAGCGCATTGCCGCGCTCTTGCTCGAGCATCCGCGCGTCGTCCGCGTCACGGTGCGGCTCGAGAAGCTCGATCTTGGGCCGGGCGCGGTCGGGGTGACGATAGAGCGCGAGCGCGCCGCCGACATGGCCGAGGTGCATCAGCTCTATCCTGCCGCCAAGAGCGACCCCAACGCCGCCGAATGATGCGGATGGCTGATATTTCTCCTTTCGTCATGCCCGGCCCCGGATCAAGTCCGGGGCAAGCTCTTGTGCCGGGCATCCACGATCTTCAGCGTTTCACGACACGCGTGGATGGCCGGGACGAGCCCGGCCATGACGCGACTGGGACCTGCGCTACGTGAACGCCCCCGTGGTGATCAAGCTCGGCGGCAGCTACGCTTCTTCGGCGCAGCGGAGCGATTGGCTCGACGCGATCGATCGCTGCGCCGGGCAGGCGATCCTGGTGCCGGGCGGCGGTCCGTTTGCGGATGCGGTCCGGACTGCCCAGCGTGAGTTGGGCTTCGATGATAGCGCGGCCCACCACATGGCGCTGCTCGCCATGGAACAGTACGGGCGTGCACTCGCCAGCGGACGCCCGCGCTTCAAGCTCGCAAGCTCGGCCGAGGAGATCCATCATGTGCTGGCAGATGGCGGCGTGCCGGTCTGGGCGCCGGCCCGCATGGTGCTTGCCGCGAAAAACCTGCCGGAATCCTGGGATCTCACCTCCGACAGCCTCGCGGCCTGGCTCGCGGGCGCTCTAGGGGTGAGCCGTTTGCTGCTGGTCAAGCAGGTTGCGGGATCGCTGGCCTGCTGCTCGGCGGCCGAACTCGCCGCCGCGGGCGTCGTCGATCCCTTGTTCCCGCGGTTTCTTGGAGCAAGCGGCGCCGAGGCCTACATTGCCGGTCCCGCCCATCATGCGGTGGCGGCAGCCGCGATCCGCCGCTCCGGGCCGCCGGGATCGCGGATCGCTCTGCCCTAGCCGGGGAAGGGCTGTGCTGACCCGAAGGCCGCACGAAGCAATGCCCGAGCGAATCCTGTTCCTGACCGGACATCTCGCGCGACCGCGGCTCGAGAAGGTGCTGTCCGAGCTTGCCGACCCGGGCTTCGACTGGTCCATCCACGACATCGGCGTCAAGGTCGCCGCGCTGATGACCGAGACCATCATCTCCCGCCGCTTGCCGCGGCCGGTGCAAGCCAATCGCATCCTGCTGCCGGGCCGCTGCCGGGCGGATCTCGGGCGACTGAGCGCGCAATTCGCGGTGCCGTTCGAGCGCGGTCCCGAGGAGTTGAAAGACCTCCCGGCCTATTTCGGCAAGGGCGGGCACCCGCCGGATCTCTCCCGCTACGACGTGTGCATCTTCGCCGAGATCGTCGATGCCTCGACGCTCGCCGTAGACGAAATCTGGGCACGCGCGTCGCGCATGCGCGAAGCCGGCGCCGACGTCATCGATCTCGGCTGCCTGCCCGATACGCCCTTCCCGCATCTCGAGGATGCGGTCGGCGAGCTCAAGCGCGCCGGTCTTTCCGTCAGCGTCGATTCGGGAAATGTCGAGGAGCTGCGGCGCGGCGGGCGCGCCGGCGCGGATTTTCTGCTCAGCCTCACGGAAAAGACGCTCGACATCGCGGCCGAGACCGGCGCCTCGCCGGTGCTGGTTCCGGCCGGCCACGGCGATCTCGCCTCGCTGCTGCGCGCCGCCGAATTGGCCGAGAAGCGCGGCATTGCCGCGATCCTCGATCCGGTGCTCGACCCGATCCATTTCGGGTTCATGGCCTCGCTCGCGCGCTATGCCGAGCTGCGGCATCGCCTGCCCAGTGCCGAGATCCTGATGGGCACCGGCAATCTCACCGAGCTGACCGACGCGGATTCCGGCGGCGTGACCGCAGCCCTGATGGGAATCTGCTCGGAGCTCGCGATCCGCAACGTCCTGGTCGTGCAGGTCAGCCCGCACACGCGCCGCACCATCCAGGAGCACGATGCGGCGCGGCGCCTGATGTTCGCGGCCCGCGCCGACGCCAGCCTGCCCAAGGATATCAGCGACGCGCTGCTGGCGCTCCACGCGCGCAAACCGTTCCCCAATACCCCGCAGGAGATTTCCGAGCTCGCCGCCGAGCTAAAAGACGCGAACTTCCGCATCGAGATCGCGGAAGACGGCATCCACGTCTACAATCGCGATGGGCACTACGTGACCCAGGATGCGCTCTCGGTCTTTCCCAAGCTCGGGATCGAGCGCGACGCACCGCATGCATTCTATCTCGGCACCGAATTGGCCAAGGCCGAGATCGCGTGGCGGCTGGGAAAACGCTACGCACAGGACGAGCCGCTCGATTGGGGCTGCGCGGTCGACCGCGAGCCGGAGGATCTGACCCGGCTGCGCGAAGCCGGACACACGCTGCGCGGATCGAAGCCGGAGAGCTGAATTTGTTTGCAATGATCGGAAGACCTGGCCACACGCGCTCTGCACCTCCCCTTCAAAAGGGGAGGTCGGCGCGACTCCCTCACGATCGTCGGTTGGCCAAATGCCGATGATCCGCGAGACCATCGTCACGACGGTTGGCGCCGACGGCCGGGTGCATCTCGCGCCGCTCGGCATCATCGCCGACGGCGAGGGCTTCATCCTCGCGCCGTTCCACCCGTCGACGACGCTGGAGAATCTTCGCGTGGTGCCGTTCGCGGTCGCCAATTACACCGACGACGTGCGCGTCTTCGCCGGATGCCTGACCGGGCGCCGCGATTGGCCGGTCACCGCATCGGATAAGGTCCCGGTCGCGCGGCTCGCCGGCGCGCTGGCGCACGCGGAGCTCGCGATCACGCGCGTGAGCGAGGACGCGCGGCGCCCGCGCTTCCATTGTCGCGTGGTGCACCGCGTCTCGCATGCGCCGTTCGAGGGTCTCAATCGCGCGAAAGCCGCGGTGGTCGAAGCCGCGATCCTGGTGAGCCGGCTCGATTTCCTCCCCCGCGACAAGGTCGAGCGCGAGATCGATTATCTCAGGATCGCGGTGGAAAAGACCGCCGGCGCCGCCGAGCAGGAGGCCTGGGGTTGGCTGATGGAGAAGATCCGCAGCCATTATGCCGCGGTTGCGGCACGCTCGGGATGAAACACCCGCCGGCGCTCCTCCTTCCCGCTGGGTCGGACCTGCGTTACAAAGAACCATGCGGCACCAGCCGACCATCCGCCGGCAACAACAAACGCGCGGCTTCTTGCACAGCCGGGCGAGACAATGGGCGTGCCTGCTCCTGGTTCTTCCATGGCTCGTCGCGGTGCCGGCAGGCGCGGAGCCGCTGCCCGTCGTCCGGATCGGTGTTCTAAAATTCGGCACCGTGAACTGGGAGCTCGACGTCATCGCGCGCCACGGGCTCGATCGCGCCCACGGCTTTGCGCTCGAGCCGACCGAGCTCGCCGGCAAGGACGGCGCCGCGGTGGCGCTGCAGGGCGGCGCCGTCGACGTCATCCTCACCGACTGGCTGTGGGTCGCGAAACGCCGCGCGCTCGGCGGCGATTTCACCTTTGCGCCGCACTCGCACGCGACCGGCGGGCTGATGGTGCGCCGCGACGCCGCCATCAAGGGCATCGCCGACCTCAAGGGCCGCAAAATCGGAATCGCCGGCGGCCCGGTCGACAAGAGCTGGCTGGTGTTGCGCGCCTACGCGAAAAAAACGGCGGGGCTCGACCTGACGCGCGACGCCGAACCTTTGTTTGCCGCTCCGCCGCTCCTCAACGAGATCCTCAAGAGAGCCGACATCCCGGCCGCGATCAACTTCTGGCAATACAACGCGCGACTGCCCGAGCCTGACTATTTCGAGCTCGTGCGCGTCGAGGACATGCTGCCGGCTTTGGGCGTTCCGCCGCAGACGCCGCTGCTAGGATGGGTATTCAGCGAAGCTTGGGCCGCCAAGTATCCAGGTGTGGTTCGCGGTTTCCTCGCCGCCGCGAAGGCGGCGCGCGAGACGCTCGCCGCGTCGCCTGACGAGTGGCAATCGATCGCGCCGCTCGTCCACGCCGACGATGCGCCGATGCTCGGGCGGCTACGCCAGGCCTATCGGCGCGGCATCTCAGATGCTGAAGCGGACGCGCGCGCGAGCGATCCTGCCGATGCGGCGCAACGGCTGCTGGAGCTCCTGACCGTGTTCGGCGGCATCGACGAGGCGCCCCCCGGCGGCCGGGTGCCGCGGGGCACGTTCTTTCCCGCCTCTCCGTCGTGAGCGGCGCCCTGCAAGTTTTCCGCAACCGCGATTTCTGGCTGCGCTGCCTCTCCGCCGCGGCGCTCCTCGCGATCTGGCAGATCGCCGCCGCCGCCGCGGCAAGTCCGTTGCTGCCCGGGCCCGCGGTCGTGACGGCGGCCTTGGTCAAGCTGCTCCTCCACGGCCACCTGCTCACCGACCTCGGCATCAGCCTCGCGCGCGTAGCGGCGAGCTTCGTGCTCGCCATGGCGATCGGTTCCGCCATCGGCATCGTGATGGGACGCAGCCGCCGGATCGACCGCCTGTTCGACCTGTGGCTCATCCTGGGGCTCAACATACCGGCGCTGGTCATCATCCTGTTGTGCTACGTGTGGATCGGGCTCGGCGAGGCCGCCGCCGTCACCGCGGTCGCGCTCAACAAGGTGCCCACCTGCGCGGTGATCCTGCGCGAGGGCGCGCGCGCGATCGATCGCGAGCTGCTGCAGGTCGCCGAAGTGCTGCGCCTGTCGTGGTGGCGGCGCATGCGCAAGGTCTACCTGCCGCAGCTCTATCCGTATTTCATGTCGGCGACCCGGGCCGGATTGGCGCTGATCTGGAAGATCGTGCTGGTGGTGGAACTGATCGGGCGCAGCAACGGCGTCGGCTTCCAGCTCGGCGTCTATTTCCAGTTCTTCGACATCGCCAACATCCTGGCCTATACGGCGAGCTTCGTGGCCGTGGTGATGGCGGTCGAGGCGTTTGCCATCCGTCCGCTCGAGCAATCGCTGACCCGGTGGCGCGCATGAACGCGCTCGAAGTTGCGATCGTCCGCAAGGCTTACCCGAGAGAACGCGGCGAGCTCGTCGCCATCGAGGGGCTCGACTTCACCGTTCGGCAAGGACAATTCGCCTGCATCGTGGGTCCATCCGGTTGCGGCAAGACCACGTTGTTGTCGATCATCGCCGGGCTCGACCGCGACTACCAGGGCGTCGTCAGCCGCAACGGCCGCAATCTCGGCATGGTGTTCCAGACGCCGCGGCTGATGCCGTGGCTTTCCGCGCGCGAGAACGTGCGGCTCGCGATCGATCCGCCGCCGCGCGCGCCCGGCCGCGCCGAGGAAATGCTGGCCGAGATGCAGCTCGAGCCGTTCCTCGACGCGTTCCCCCGGCAATTGTCCGGCGGCCAGCAGCGGCGCGTCGCGCTGGCGCGCGCCTTCGTCAACGCCCCCGACCTGCTGCTGCTCGACGAGCCGTTCCTCTCGCTCGATGCGCCGACCGCGCAGCATTTGCGCGAGCTTCTGCTCTCGCTGTGGGCCCGCCGGCGCCCGACCATCCTGTTCGTCACCCACGATCTGCGCGAGGCGCTCAGCCTCGGCGACCGCGTGCTGTTCCTCACCGCGGGGCCGGCGCGGCTCGCCCTCGATCTGCCGCTCGACCTGCCGCGCCCACGCCATCCGGACGATGCCACGATCGAGGCCATGCGCGTGCGGCTGCTGGAGAGCCATCCGGACCTTTTGCGCGGGCTGACCGCGGGCGGCGTCGCCGAGAGCGCGGCCTGAGCTGAGGCCCCGGGGCTGCGCGCGCGTGCGGGAACATGCTAGAGAGGGCCTCGCCAGACCCCGAAGGAGGCGCTCTTCATGGCCGAAGCGTTCCTCTGCGATGCAGCCCGAACCCCGATCGGGCGCTATGCCGGCGCGCTCGCAAAAGTGCGCACCGACGATCTCGCGGCGGTGCCCATCAAGGCGCTGATGCGGCGCAATCCCAAGGTCGACTGGGCGGCGCTCGACGAGGTCTATCTCGGCTGCGCCAACCAGGCCGGCGAGGACAACCGCAACGTCGCCCGCATGGCGCTGCTCTTGGCGGGCCTGCCGGATTCGGTCGGGGGCGTCACGCTCAACCGCCTGTGCGCGTCCGGCCTCGAGGCGGTTGCGAGCGCCGCGCGCGCGGTGCGCGCCGGCGACATCGACATGGCGATCGCGGGCGGGGTCGAGTCGATGACGCGCGCGCCCTTCGTCATGGGCAAGGCGCAGGAAGCCTTCCAGCGCGCCTCCGAGATCTACGACACCACGATCGGCTGGCGCTTCGTCAATCCGGTGCTCAAAGCCCAATACGGCATCGATTCCATGCCGGAGACCGGTGAGAACGTCGCGGAGGAATTCCAGGTGACGCGTGCCGACCAGGATGCCTTCGCGCTGCGCTCGCAGCGGCGCGCCGGAACAGCGATCGCGTCCGGCTATTTCGCCGAAGAGATCGTTGCGGTCGAGGCGCCCGGCGGCAAGAGCGGGCCGATCGTGGTCGACAAGGACGAGCATCCGCGGCCCGAGACCACCCTCGAAGGCCTGGCGAAACTGAAGACGCCGTTCCGCAGTCCCGGCACGGTCACGGCCGGCAACGCGTCCGGCGTCAACGACGGCGCCGCCGCGATGATCATCGCGTCCGAGACGGCGGTGAAGCGTCACGGCCTGACGCCGCGGGCGCGGGTGCTCGGAGCGGCTTCGGCCGGCGTGCCGCCGCGGATCATGGGCATCGGCCCGGTGCCGGCCACCCGCAAGTTGATGGATCGCCTCAAGCTGAAGATCGGCGATTTCGACGTGATCGAGCTCAACGAGGCGTTCGCGGCGCAGTCGCTCGCCGTGCTGCGGCAGCTCGGGCTCCCCGACGATGCCGCGCAGGTAAATCCCAACGGCGGCGCCATCGCGCTCGGCCATCCGCTCGGGATGTCGGGCGCGCGGCTGGCCTTGACCGTGACCCATCAGCTGGAAAAAACCGGCGGCAGGCTCGGGCTTGCCACGCTCTGCGTCGGGGTTGGGCAGGGCGCATCGCTGGCGCTCGAGCGGGTCGCTTGAAGGAGATCGTGCGATGACGTTCGTGTTCCCGCGGGAGAGTCTGAACGCCTTCCCGCCCTCGCTGCATCCCGATTACAAGAGCACGGTCAAGCGCGCGCCCACGCGGCCGCTCGTTCCGATGCCGCACACGCTTTCCGAGCTGACCGGGCCGGTCTACGGCCATGACGGCATCCGGCCGGTCGATGACGACCTGACCAAGCAGCATGCCGGCGAGCCGTTGGGCGAGCGCATCCTCGTGCACGGACGCGTGCTCGACGAAGACGGCCGGCCGGTGCCCAACACGCTGGTCGAGATCTGGCAGGCCAATGCCTGCGGCCGCTACATCCACAAGCGCGACCAGCATCCCGCGCCGCTCGATCCGAATTTCACCGGCGCGGGCCGCACCGCGACCGACGCGCAAGGCCGCTACAAGTTCATCACGGTCAAGCCCGGCGCCTATCCGTGGGGCAATCATTCCAACGCCTGGCGGCCGGCGCACATCCATTTTTCGCTGTTCGGCCACTCGTTCCTGTCCCGCCTCGTGACCCAGATGTATTTCCCGGGCGACCCGCTGATGGTTTTCGATCCGATCTTCAACTCGGTCGCGGACGAGAAGGCGCGCGCGCGGATGATCTCGCGCTTCGATCTCGCCGCCACGGTGCCGGATTGGGCGCTCGCCTACGAGTTCGACATCGTGCTGCGCGGCCGCAACCAGACGCCGGCCCAGCCCTAACATGTCCGGCATCACTCCATCCCAGACGGTCGGGCCTTATTTCGCCATCGCGCTCACGCCCGGCGATTACGATTGGACGCCCGCCGTCGGCAACAATCTGGTGACGCCGGACGCGACCGGGGAACCCATCCGCATCGAAGGCCGCGTGCTCGACGGCGACGGCAAACCGCTCAACGACGCCATGATCGAGATCTGGCAGGCCGATGCCGCCGGCCGCTATGCGCACCCGGCCGACGCGAGGGCGAACCCGAATGCGGCCTTCAAGGGCTTCGGCCGCGCCGGAACCGACGAGGGGGGGTCCTACAGCTTCGAGACCGTCAAGCCGGGCGCGGTCGCCGGCCCGAACGGGCCGCAGGCGCCCCACGTCGTGCTTGCCGTGTTCGCGCGCGGCATGCTGCGCCAATGCTACACGCGGATCTATTTTTCGGACGAGAAGGCAAACGCTGGCGATCCGGTGCTGGCCCTGGTGCCGCGGGAACGCCGCGCGACGCTCGTCGCGCAGCGCCAGGACGGCGGCGGGCACGCGGTCTATCGCTTCGACATCCGCCTGCAGGGCGACGGCGAAACCGTGTTCTTCGACGTATGACGCTCATTGCAACAACAAGCGAAAACCTTCGGAGGAGACCTCATGTCGCGCAACGGGCTCGTCACCGCATCGGCTGCCATCGTGCTCGCCTTGTCCGCCGTCGATCGCGCGCCGGCGCAGGACGCGGTCAAGATCGGCCTGATCCTGCCGATGACCGGCCAGCAGGCTTCTACCGGCCGGCAGATCGACGCCGCGGTAAGGCTCTATGTGCAGCAGAACGGCGCCAACGTCGCGGGCAAGAAGGTCGAGGTGATCCTCAAGGATGACGGCGCGGTTCCCGACAACACCAAGCGGCTGGCCCAGGAGCTGATCGTCAACGACAAGGTGGCTTTCATCGCCGGCTTCGGGGTGACGCCGGCGGCGCTCGCGGCCGCGCCACTCGCGACCCAGGCGAAAGTCCCGGAAGTGATCATGGCGGCCGGGACTTCGATCATCACCGAGCGCTCGCCCTACATCGTGCGCACGAGCTTCACGCTGCCGCAGTCCTCGGTGATCATCGCCGATTGGGCGGTGAAGAACGGCATCAGGAAGGTGGTGTCGATCGTCTCCGACTACGCGCCCGGCATCGATTCCGAAACCTCGTTCAAGGAGCGCTTCACCGCGGTGGGCGGCCAGCTGGTCGAGGCGATCCGCGTCCCGTTCCAGAATCCGGATTTTGCGCCGTTCCTGCAGCGCGCGCGCGACGCGCAGCCCGACGCGATCTTCGTGTTCGTGCCGTCCGGCCAGGGTGGCGCGTTCGTCAAGCAGTTCGCCGAGCGCGGGCTCGACAAGGCCGGCATCAAGCTGATCGGTCCCGGTGACGTCACCGACGACGATCTGCTCAACGGCATGGGCGACGCAGTGATCGGCGCCGTCACCGCGCATCTCTATTCCGCGGCGCATCCCTCGGACATCAACAAGGCGTTCGTCGCTGCCTTCAAGAAGGCCAATGCGGGGATGCGGCCGAACTTCATGGCGGTCGGCGGCTACGACGGCATGCATCTCATCTACGCGGCGCTCAAGAAGACCAACGGTGCGACCGAGGGCGATGCGCTGGTCGGCGCCATGAAGGGCATGGCGTGGGAGAGCCCGCGCGGGCCGATCTCGATCGATCCGGAAACGCGCGACATCGTGCAGAACATTTACGTCCGCAAGGTCGAGAAGGTCGGCAACGAGCTCTACAACGTCGAGTTCGCGACCTTCGAGGCCGTCAAAGATCCGGCCAAAGCCGCGAAGAAGTAATTTGCGCGGACCAGGCCACCTGCGCGCTTCCCCTCTCCCCTTGTGGGAGAGCGTGGCGAGTTGCCAGCGGAAGCGAGCAACGAGCCGGGTGAGGGGTTTCCCTTTTTTTGTCAGCCGGGACCCCTCACCCGGTTCCGAGCTGCGCTCGGAACCACCCTCTCCCACAAGGGGAGAGGATAATCGAGTTTGCCGCTCCGCCGTCGAACATCCCTCGGGGGAGGGAGCGGCATGCTGACCATCCTGTTCGACGGTGTTGCCTACGGCATGCTGCTGTTCGTGCTCGCCTGCGGGCTCGCGGTCACGCTCGGCCTGATGAATTTCGTCAATCTCGCCCACGGCGCGTTCGCCATGGCGGGCGGCTATGTCACCGTCGTCCTGGTGAATCGTCTCGGCGTGCCGTTCCTGGCCGCCCTGCCGCTCGCATTTCTGGCGAGCTTCGTGCTCGGAGCCTTGATGGAGCGCACGCTCTACGTCCACGTCTACGCCAAGAGCCATCTCGAGCAAGTGCTGTTCACCATCGGCCTGGTGTTCATGTCGGTTGCGGCAGTCGATTACGTGATGGGCTCGCAGCAGCAATTCGTCGGGCTTCCCGCGGCCTTGCAGGGCCGCTACGACGTGCTCGGGGTCGGCATCGGCAAATACCGGTTGCTGATCATCGTGATCTGCGGCGCGCTGACGGCGGCGCTGCAGCTGATCCTGGTCGGCACCCGGTTCGGCACCCGGCTGCGCGCCGCGGTCGACGACCGCCGCGTCGCGCGCGGCCTGGGCATCAACGTCGACGCCGTGTTCGCGGTGACGTTCGCGGTCGGCTCGGGCTTGGCGGGGCTCGGCGGCGCGCTCGGCGCAGAGATCCTCGGGCTCGATCCGATTTTCCCGCTAAAATTCCTGATCTATTTCCTGATCGTCGTCACCGTCGGCGGCACTTCCAGCATTACCGGACCGTTCCTCGCCTCGCTGCTGCTGGGCATCGCCGACGTCGCCGGCAAGTATTACGTCCCCAAGCTCGGCGCCTTCGTCATCTACACCATCATGATCGCGGTGCTGATCTGGCGGCCGCAGGGCCTGTTCGGCCGCGTCACCGCAAGATGATGGGCGGGGCAAGTCAACGATGTTGCGCGGACGCGAGGCTGGCTCGCTTACCCTCCTCGCGTTGGCGGCAGGACTGTTGGCTCCGCGCGAGCCGCAATCTCCTCCCTCCCCTTGAAAAAAGGAGGGATGGGGCGGGGATCGCGACCCCCTCCCGACCGCTGCGCGGTCGACCTCCCCCTTTCAGGGGGAGGTGTCCCGAGCCAGCCTCAAAGAATCCGCCATGACCCTCGCCGCGCAAGTTGCCCGGCAGCTGGCGGCGCGCGCGCGCTGGCGCCCGCTCGAAATCGTGTTCTGGCTTGCGGCGCTCGCGAGCATCTTTCTGCTGCCGAGCCGGCATCTGATCCTTACCGAGATCGCCATCCTGGGGCTGTTCGCCCTCTCGCTCGATCTCATTCTGGGATACGCCGGGATTTTATCGCTCGGCCATGCGGCGTTCTTCGGTCTCGGAGCCTATGCGGCCGGGCTGCTGGCGAAATATGGGCTCGTCGGCGAACCCGTGCTGGCGCTGTTCGCCGCCGGGCTCGGAGCCGCGGCGCTCGGATTTGTCACCAGCTTCCTGCTGCTGCGCGGCTCCGATCTGACCCGCCTGATGGTCACCCTGGGGATCGCTTTGATCCTGCGCGAGATCGCCAACCGGTACGACTGGCTGACCGGCGGCGCCGACGGGCTGCAAGGCATCGTGATCGGACCGGTGCTGGGCGCCTTCGCATTCGATATCGCCGGGCATGTCGCCTATGTCTACAGCCTCTCCGTGCTGTTCCTGGCGTTTCTGGCGGCGCGGCGTCTCATGAATTCGCCGTTTGGGCTGTCGCTGCGCGCGATCAAGGGCAATAGCCTGCGCGCCTCCGCCATCGGCATCGGCGTCGATGCGCGACTCGTCGCCATTTACACGATTGCCGCAGGATACGCCGGCATCGCCGGCGCGCTGCTCACGCAGACGACGCAATTCGCCTCGCTCGACGTGTTCTCTTTCGAGCGGTCGGCCGACGTGCTGCTCGTGCTGATCCTCGGCGGGACCGGCTACCTCTACGGCGGCATGATCGGGGCTGTGGTCTTCAAGCTGATGCAGGACGCGCTGATCGATGTCACGGCGCAATATTGGCAATTCTGGATCGGGCTGGTCCTGGTGCTGATCGTGCTCGGCGGCGAACGGGTAAAACGGCTTGCGGCCGCGGCCGGCGGCCGGATCGCGCGGCTGGTCGGGCGCCGCCCGAAGCTCGATGCGGAGGCGCCATGACCATCGAGGCCGCGCATGCCTGACCTGCTGTCGATCGAGGGACTCCGTGCCGGCTACGGCGAGGCCGTCGTGCTCGCGAACGTGTCGCTGACGATCGCCGAGGGCAGCGCCATTGCGCTGCTCGGCCGCAACGGCATGGGCAAGACCACGCTGATCGATTCGGTGATCGGCGTGACCCGCCGCTTCGGCGGGACGATTCGGCTCGCCGGCCGGGATATCACGCCGCTGCGGCCGGACCGGCGAGCGCACGCCGGCATCGGCTGGGTGCCGCAGGAACGCAACATCTTTCGCTCGCTCACGGTGGAAGAGAACCTGACCGCGGTGGCGCGCCCGGGCGCGTGGACGGTGCCGCGGATCTACCAGTTGTTCCCGCGGCTCGCCGAGCGGCGCCGCAACCTGGGCGACCGGCTCTCGGGCGGCGAGCAGCAGATGCTTGCGATCGGCCGCGCGCTGGTGCTCAACCCGAAAATCCTGCTGCTCGACGAGCCGCTCGAAGGTCTGGCACCCATTCTGGTCGAAGAGCTGCTCGGCGCCTTGCGCCGAGTCTTCCGGGAAGGCGTATCGGCGATCATCGTCGAGCAGAACGCCCGAAAGGTCTTGGACGCGACCGATCGCGCGGCCATCATGGAGCGCGGCGCGATCGTCCACGAAGGGCCGAGCCGGGCGCTGGCCGCGGACCGCCAATTGCTGGAGACCCATCTGGGAGTGGCCGGCAAATCGCAAGGGCGCCGCGCGCCATTGCCGTGAACAGGAGGCGACAGGACGGAGCCATGCAGAGAACGAAGCCGCCCTACCGCGCCGACCACGTCGGCAGCCTGCTGCGCTCCGCGCCGCTCAAGCAGGCGCGCGCCGCGCGCGAGCGCGGCGAGATTTCCGCCGCCGGATTGCGCGAAATCGAGGATCGCGAAATCGAGAAGATCGTCCGCAAGCAGCAGGAGATCGGGTTGAAACTTGCGACCGACGGCGAGTATCGCCGCTCGTGGTGGCATTTCGATTTTCTGGAAAAACTCGACGGCGTCGAAGGCTTTTCGCCCGAGCACGGCATCCAGTTCCACGGGGTCGAGACCAAACCGAAGGCCGTGCGCGTCGTCGGCAAAATCCGCTTCTCGGGCCACCCGATGCTCGAGCATTTCAAATTTCTGCAAGCGCACGCGCGCGTGCAGCCGAAGATGACCATTCCGAGCCCGAGCGTCCTGCATTTCCGCAGCGGCCGCACCGGCATCAGCAAGCAGATCTACCCGGATATCGAGGGATTCTTCGACGATCTCGCCGAGGTCTACCGCAAGGCGGTGCGCGCGTTCGCGGATGCCGGCTGCCGCTATCTTCAGCTCGACGACACGGTGTGGGCCTATCTGTGCTCCGCCGAGCAGCGCGAGGAGGCGCGCCAACGCGGCGATGATCCACAAACGCTGCCGGCGACCTACGCCCGTGTCATCAATCACGCGATCGCGGGACGGCCCAGCGACATGGTGATCACCACCCATTCGTGCCGGGGCAATTTCCGCTCGACCTGGATCTCGGAGGGCGGCTACGAGCCGGTCGCCGAAGTGCTGCTCGGACAGGTGAATTACGACGGCTATTTCCTCGAATACGACACCGAGCGGGCCGGCGGCTTCGAGCCGCTGCGCTTCTTGCCCAAGGGCGACAAGATCGTGGTGCTCGGCCTCGTCACCTCGAAGAGCGGCACGCTCGAGCACAAGGACGACGTCAAGCGGCGGATCGAGGAAGCGACCAAATACGTCGACCTCGACCAGCTCTGCCTCTCCCCGCAATGCGGCTTTGCCTCGACCGAGGAGGGCAATATTTTGGCCGAGGACGAGCAATGGGCGAAGCTCGCCATGATCGTCGAAATCGCCGAGGAAGTGTGGGGATGAGGGTGAGTGCAGGGATGAGTCGATGCATGCGGGGCATGGCTCCACCTCCCCCTGGAGGGGGGAGGTCGGCGAGCGTCGTCAGACGCGAGCCGGGTGGGGGTGAAGCTGAATCACCCCACCCCGCGCGCTTCGCGCGCGACCCTCCCCCTCCAGGGGAGGGTGAAGCGCCGTGAGTGCCGCGCAGCACGAGTCCGACGAGATCGCCGCGATTCGCCAGGCGGTGCGGGCGCTGTGCGAAAAATTCCCGGGCGAATATTGGCGCGCGCTCGATCGCGAGCGCGCCTATCCGACCGAGTTCGTCGAGGCGCTGACCAAGGCCGGGTTCCTGGCCGCGCTGATCCCCGAGCAATACGGCGGCAGCGGGCTTTCCATGGGCGCGGCGATCGCCATCATGGAGGAGATCCAGGCGAACGGCTGCAACGGCGCCGCCTGTCACGCCCAGATGTACGTGATGGGCACGCTGCTGCGTCACGGCAGCCCGGAGCAGAAGCAGAAATTCCTACCCTCCATCGCGCGCGGCGAATTGCGGCTGCAGGCCTTCGGCGTGACCGAGCCGACCTCTGGCACCGACACGCTGAATCTACGCACCACCGCGGTCCGCGATAACGACCATTACGTCGTCAACGGCCAGAAAATCTGGACGTCGCGGGTCGAGCATTCCGACCTGATGCTGCTGCTCGCCCGCACCACGCCGCGGGAGCAGGCGCAAAAACGCACCGAAGGGCTCTCGGTGTTCCTGGTCGACATGCGCGAGGCAAGGGGCAGGGGCCTCACCATCCGGCCGATCCGCACCATGATGAACCATGCCACCACCGAAGTATTCTTCGACGATCTGCGCGTGCCGGCCGAGAATCTGATCGGCCGCGAAGGGCAGGGCTTCCATTACATTCTGTCCGGCATGAACGCCGAGCGCATCCTGATCGCGGCCGAATGCATCGGCGATGCCAAATGGTTCATCGGGCGGGCGAGCGGCTACGCCAGGGAGCGCAATGTGTTCGGACGGCCGATCGGGCAGAATCAGGGCGTGCAATTCCCGATCGCGCGCGCCTATGCGCAGATGCGCGGCGCCGAGCTGATGGTGCACGAAGCCGCGGGGCTTTACGAGGCCGGCCGCGACTGCGGCGCGGAAGCCAATATGGCGAAGCTGCTCGCCGCCGACGCGTCCTGGGCCGCGGCCGACATGTGCGTGCAGACCCACGGCGGCTTCGGCTTTGCCGAGGAATTCGACATCGAGCGCAAGTTCCGCGAGACCCGGCTCTACCAGGTGGCGCCGATCTCGACCAATCTCATCTTGTCGTATCTGGCCGAGCACGTGCTCCGCCTGCCGCGGTCGTATTGAATTGCTGTGACAAGCTAGCGAGATCAAATGATGAGCGAGCCGGCAGCGTGCTTCCCCTCTCCCCTTGTGGGAGAGGGTGCCGAGCTGCCGAAGGCGGCGAGGCGGGTGAGGAATTGTCACCCGGACCCCTCACCCGGCGCCTCACTGCGTTCGGCGCCACCCTCTCCCGCAAGGGGAGAGGGTTCCCGTGCGCGCGTCACCGAATGAGTAACTTAATGGATACCGTATCCCTGCCGCTGCAAGGGCTGCTCGTGGTCTCGCTCGAACAGGCGGTCGCCGCGCCGATGTGCACCTGCCGGCTCGCCGACGCCGGCGCGCGCGTGATCAAGATCGAGCGCCCCGAGGGCGATTTCGCCCGCACCTACGACACACTTGCCAGCGGCGAGTGCAGCTATTTCGTCTGGCTCAACCGCGGCAAGGAATCGGCCGTGCTCGATCTAACCAAGGAAGCGGACAAAGTTCTGCTGAAAGCGCTGCTCGCGCGCGCCGACGTGTTCGTGCAGAATCTGAAACCCGGCGCGCTGGAAAAGCTCGGCTTCGCCATTGCGCGCCTGCGCCGCGATCATCCGCGGCTGATCGTCTGCTCGATCTCGGGCTACGGCGAAGCCGGCCCCTATGCGGGGCGCAAGGCCTACGATCTCCTGATCCAGGCGGAGGCAGGCCTCGCCTCGGTGACGGGCGGGCCGGAGGCGCCGGCGCGCGTCGGCGTATCGATCGTCGATATCACGAGCGGGCTCAACGCCTATGAGGCGATCCTCGAGGCGCTGATCGAGCGCGGGCGCACCGGCGAGGGTGCCGCGCTCGCGGTCGCCATGTTCGATACCGTGGCGGATCTGGTCAGTGTGCCGCTGCTGCAGCACGAGGGCGGCAAGCCGCCGCGCCGCATGGGACTGGCGCACGCCTCGATCGCGCCCTACGGCGTGTTCCGCACCCGGGACGGCGCCGACATTCTCATCGCCGTCCAGAACGACCGCGAGTGGCGGATGCTCGCGCGCGACGTGCTCGATGATGCGGCGCTCGCCGCGGATGCAAAGTTCGCCACCAACGTCAAGCGCGTGGAGCGGCGCGGTGAGACCGACGGCCGCGTCGCCGCGTCGTTCGCGGCGATCGACGTCGAGGCCCTGATCGAGAAGCTCGTCGCCGCCGACATCGCCTTCGGCCGGGTGAGCGACATGGCCGAGCTCGGAAAACATCCGCACCTGCGGCGCATCCGGATCGAGACGCCGCACGGGCCGGTCCGCTATCCGGCGCCGGCACGCCTGCGCGAGGGCGAAACGCGCCGCTACGGCCCGGTGCCGGCGCTCGGCCAGCACACCGAAAAAATCCGCGCGGAGTTCATGCCGGCGGGAGCTGAGCGTTAGGATTCGAACCGCGCCGCATACGCGCTTCCCCTCTCCCCTTGTGGGAGAGGGTGGCTCGTTGCGAGCGCGAGCGAGCAACGTGCCGGGTGAGGGGTTCCTTGTTGGATAAATCACAAGCTCGAATATTCACCAGCGCCTGACCCCTCACCCGCCTCGCGGACTTCGTCCGCTCGGCACCCTCTCCCGCAAGCGGAGAGGGGAAGCGCGCTGCGTGTCAGGAGAGATCTCACCCGATCCCGAGCTCCGTGAATGCGGCGAGGTGATATTGCGCGGATTCCTCCGAAAAGCAGCAGAACACCACGCGCTTCAGCGCGCCGGCATCGGCGGCGACCTCGGACACGATGGTGCCGACCGCGACCAGCGCCGCCCGGTCCGCCGGGAACGCATAGACGCCGGTCGAGATCGCCGGAAACGCGATCGAGGCGAGCCCATGATCGCGCGCGATCTCGAGCGCCGTGCGATAGCACGAGGCGAGCAGCATTTCCTCGTCCGCCTCGCCGCCTTGCCAGACCGGGCCGACCGCATGGATCACGTGCTTGGCGGCCAGCCGATAGCCCTTGGTGATCTTCGCCCGACCGGTGTCGCAGCCGCCGAGCGTGCGGCATTCGGCGAGAAGTTCGGGCCCCGCGGCGCGGTGGATCGCGCCGTCGACGCCGCCGCCGCCGAGCAGCGAGCGGTTCGCCGCGTTGACGATCGCGTCGACCGCGAGCGTGGTGATGTCGCCGACCACGACGTCGAGCCGCGCCGGCCCGACCTCCGCCGAGATCAGCGGCGCTCCCGTCTGTTTGGGCTTTGCCGGCGCCATGATGCCTTAACCAACAAGATGGGTCCCGGTTCTGCAACGCTTCGCGCTACGCTGCGCCCGGGACACGAGGTCCTGGCGTCGTCACGCCCATTCCGCGCGGGTCTCGGCGGAGAGGTCGACGGTGCTCTTGACTCCGATATCGTCGAAATGCGCATCGAGGAAGTTGCGCGCCGCACGGCGGCCGCCGTTGCGCAGCATCACGAAAAAATCATAGTCGGAGCTCAGCTTGCTGTCGGCCGAGAGCTTGCGGAACGCGTCGTCGAGCGAGATGCGATGTAGCTTGATGCGGCGGTACTCGCCTGACCCGGTGCCGTGCGGCACCCGGCCCTCGTCGATCAGGCGGGAGACGAACTCGATCGCGCGCAGCTCGCCGATCAGCGAGGAATTGAAGGTGATCTCGTTGATACGGTTCATGATCTCCTGCGAGGAAGTCGGCGTCATCCGCCGCTCGATCGGATTGATCTGGACGATCAGCACGTCCTCGGTCTCCTTGATGCCGAACAGCGGAAAGATCGCCGGATTGCCCATGTAGCCGCCGTCCCAATATGGCACGCCGTCGAGCTCGACCGCGCGGAACAGGAACGGCAGGCAGGCCGAGGCCATCACCACGTCGGCGTTGATCTTCTCCGGCGGAAACATCCGCAGGTGGCCGGTGTGGACGTTGGTCGCGGAGATGAACAGTTTCGGGCTCTGGCAGGCGCGGATCGCGTCGAAGTCGACGAAGCGCTCGATCAGGTCCTTGAGCGGATTGATGTTGAGCGGATTGAGATCGTAGGGCGACAGGAAGCGCGAGAGCGCGTTGAACCACAGCTGCGCCGGCGAGGTGTCGTAGGGCAGGAATGAGAACAGGCGGTCGATCACGGCGCGCTGCACGCCGGGCAAATCGCCGGAAAGGCTGGCGGCGCGCCAGAATTCCGCGAGGCGCTTGCGCGCCTCGTCCGGTCCGCCGCGGGCAAGCCCGTCGGCGAGCATGACGGCGTTCATCGCGCCGGCCGAAGTCCCCGAGATTCCCGAAATGACGAAGCGCCCGTCTTCCAGCAGATGGTCGAGCACGCCCCAGGTGAAGGCGCCATGCGCGCCGCCGCCCTGCAGTGCCAGATTGATGCGCTTGCGGCCGTCGGGCGCAGGGCGGCGCAGGGCGGACGACAGACGGCGGATGGCAGCTAGCGGCATCGCGGTTCGGATCTGTCTCTGTCGTCCGTCGTGGCTTACTGCGCGGTCCAGCCGCCGTCGATCGAAAGGTTCGCGCCGGTGATCTGCGCGGCGGCGTCCGAGCACAGGAACATGACGAGCGCGGCGATCTGGTCGACGGTGACGAACTGCTTGGTCGGCTGCGCGGCGAGCAGCACGTCGTCGATCACCTGCTCCTTGGTCAAATTGCGCGCCTTCATGGTGTCGGGAATCTGTTTTTCGACCAGCGGCGTCCACACGTAGCCGGGACTGAAGCAATTGACCGTGATGCCGAACGTCGCGACCTCCAGCGCCACCGTCTTGGTCAGGCCGGCAAGCCCGTGCTTCGCCGTCACATAGGCGGACTTGAACGGGGAGGCCACCAGCGAATGCGCCGAGGCCGTGTTGATGATCCGGCCCCATTTGCGCGCCTTCATGCCCGGCAGCGCCGCGCGGATGGTGTGGAACGCCGAGGAAAGATTGATGGCGAGGATCTGGTCCCATTTCTCGATCGGGAACTCCTCGACCGGCGCGACGTGCTGGATGCCGGCGTTGTTGACCAGGATGTCGATCCCGCCGAACGCCTGCTCGGCGGTGCGGATCATCTCGGCGATCTCGGCGGGCTTCGTCATGTCGGCCGGGGAATAGAGCGCCCGCACCCCGCATTGCCGCTCGACCTCGGCCCGGGTCTTTTCGATCTCGCCGGCGTCCCCGAAGCCGTTGAGCAT
>WNFW01000413.1_pt1 | contig 40625 bp, 25 predicted proteins | sample 5400131 | NCBI WGS metagenome assembly WNFW01 (sample SAMN13153362, study PRJNA577476) | soil metagenome | isolation source: 20 cm soil or saprolite under grassland replicate 1 | place: USA:California | collected 2016-06-15
TGGCTGACGTTATCACCAGTGTTGCTACTAACTGGCCGCCTGGCGATGCGAACGTTCTGCCCGGTGGCATCGCTGTGTTTAACAACAAGATCTACATCCTTGGCGGATTTAACGTCAACACGTCGGTCACCGACGAGATTTGGGAGTTCACGCCTAATCCGGCCGGCTGGATGCAGAAGGGCGCTACACTGCCAGTGCCCCGCGCCTACATCCCCACCACGACCATCGGCAACTTCATCTACACCGGCGGTGGCGCTGACTGGGATCCCGTTGGCCAGACGCTTGTCGATGAGACTGATTCCTTCAAGTATGATCCGGCGGCCGATTCGATCAGCCCGATTGCCAGCATACCGCGGGCTACCAGTAACACCCGCGCGCTGAACTTCTGCGACCAGATGTATGTCATGGGCGGGGCGTTTACCCTGATCTCTAACGAGGTAGATATCTATGACCCGGTAAGCGATAGCTGGTCGATAGGAATCCCGTTTGTCACCGCGCGGCGCAATGGCGCCTACGGCACCGATGGGACCAATAACATCTGGGTAGCGGGTGGCTACGATGCTGGCCAAGCGATCATTGCCTCGACGGAGATCTTCAACTGCCCGGTGAGCCCTTGCGCGGCGCCTACGCCAACACCGACGCCAACGCCTGGGTCGCCGACTCCGACGCCGACGGCAACACCTACGGCTACGCCGAGACCCACTCCTACGCCGCGACCGCGTCCAACGCCGCATCCGCGGCCGACACCTCCGTAATGGAATAGGTTAAAAGGTTATCCGCCTCAGGCGGATTAAAACGAAGTGAATGGGAACTCGCGAGGCGACTCGCGAGTTCCTTGCTTTATAGCGACATTTCGCGCGGAGCGCTTTAGGAGTGCGATGCGTCCCCGCATCGCTTTTCAATCGAGGCCCACTTCCCAAAACCCGCCTTAGGCCGGGAAGGACGCCTGTTCGACTTTCGCTCAGAGCATGCAGTGCTCACTTTGCTATTTGCCACACTAAACATCCGCTTTCGCTAAAGCTACGGCGAGGTAAGCGCGAAAAGACGCTAAAATCTCAGTCCCGCGACTGCGGGATCCTAGCCGACTTAGTTTTTGTTTCGTCTGTTTCGTGGGCAGATCAGCTCGGCACATCCAAGTAGGTCACTCAACTTCAAATTTCGTTGCCGGAGTTCTTGACAAGAGCCTACTACATGGCGGTAAAACAGGGATGCGGTCCAAACAGTGGCTACGTAACCGAGCGGGGAACAAATTTTGTGAAACAATCATTTTTCATTCCCTGGCTTGTTAGTAGACATCGCGCAAGTGTACGGTGTTGTAGCCACGGGGCTGTGTCGACTTGTTGGAGGCACCGCCGCAAAGGCGCATCGACACAGCGAGGCGGCTACAGCAGCTACCCGATGCGCTCCTGGCTGGTTATCGCCGGGTTATTCTTTGCTGTTGTGATCACGGTTCTTCCCCTGAACGCGCAGGTAAATGTAAAGCAGCATCACAATCATGATTCGCGTGATGGTCTTTATGTCGATCCCGCTTTCACCCAAAGCAATGCAACCAGCCTGACACGCGACCTGAGCTTTGACGGGACAGTTTCGGGCAGTGTCTACGCGCAACCGCTGTACATCGAGGGCGGTCCCACCGGCGCGATGGTTATCGTGGCGACTGAATCGAATAACGTTTATGCGCTGGACGCTGCAGATGGCACCGTTATTTGGCAACGGAATAATCTTGGCGCGTCGGTGCCGTTAAACCAACTCCCATGCGGCAACATCAATCCAATGGGGATCACTGGCACCCCTGTTGTCGATCTCGCGTCACGCTCGCTTTTTTTGGATGCGATGACGACGCCTGACGGCGGCACGACCAAGAAACATCTTATCTATTCCTTGAACGTGGACACCGGCGCGACCAACGCCGGATGGCCTGTGGATGTGAATTCCGCGGTACCGGGGTTTACATCTTCAGTGCAAGGTGAACGTGGCGCACTCAGTATCGTGGGCAACATTCTTTATGTGCCCTATGGCGGTCATGCGGGCGATTGCGGGACTTATCACGGTTGGCTGGTTGGGGTGCCGACCAATAATCCTGGCAGCGTGACAGGTTGGGCCACAGATGCGATCGGCGGCGGTGCATGGTCCACAGGCGGCGTGGCTAGCGATGGAACTAATCCGTTTCTTGCCACCGGTAACACATTCAGCACTGGTGGCACTTGGGGTGGTGGCGAAGCAATTATTCGATTCCAGCCAGGCCCGATCTTTACTGGCAATCCCAGCGATGTCTGGGCGCCTGCCAACTGGTTCCAGCTCGATGGCGGCGATACCGATCTCGGCGGGTCTGGTCCATTGCTCGTGGATGTACCCGGCGCAAATCCGTCCGCCCTGGTCGTTGCACTAGGTAAAGATGGCAATGCGTATTTGATCGATCGGAACAATCTCGGCGGGGTCACTGCATCGCCTCTGCATTCGTTGCATGTTAGCAATAACTCGATCATCCAGGCAGCAGCCACGTATCGAACTAACCAGGCCACGTATGTCGCTTTTCGTTCCAATAGTAGTACACTTTCTACGTTCCGCATCAATCCGGCTAGCCCCCCGACGATCACGACCGCCTGGAGTGCGACCCAGAACGGTGTCGGCTCTCCTTTCGTCACCTCGACTGACGGAACGAACAACGTGGTTGTATGGGCGGTTGGAGCTAACGGCGACCAGAAGTTACACGGTTACGATGGGGACACCGGCGCTGTCGTTTTTTCCGGTGGGGGTGCGAGTGAAGCGATGGCAGGCACACACTCCTATAACACTACAGGCATTGCAGCTCGCGGCCGCGTCTACATAGGTACCGATAACAAGGTCTATGCTTTTAACACTCCGGGCGGGACGCCCACTCCTACTCCGACTCCGACTGCGACCGCGTCGCCAACGCCTACAGCTACGCCATCACCAAGCGTGAGCCCGACTCCTACACCGAGGGCAACGCCAAGGCCTCACCCGACTCCGCGCTCGCGCCCGACCCCGGGGTAACGGAAACGGAGGGACGAGCTCTGCGAGCCTCTCGAGAGATTGTAGAAGTCCGCCTCAGGCGGATGACGACTGTAATTCCTCGAGGTTCGCAGGTGATTATCTGCGACCAGAGCTTAAGCGACCGCTTCTGTTGTTAGACCTGCAGTCCATCTGTGTTATCGACGAGATACTACTTGTTACTATCGTTACAGAAAATCCTTTAAAATTTTTCGTTGACATGGTCTCACCATTTCAGCTAGGAGCGTGTCATACAGTCGACAAAGCTTCATTTTCCCGAATGTGTTGACGAGAACGCGGTCCGCCTTGACCGATGAAAAATAAACGGAATAATTCTGCCGGGGCTTCATGGCTCCAAATCGCGTCAGTTGTTGCTCTGATATTGCCTGCTGCAATCTTAATTGCCTCCGCCTTGCAGAGCGCACTGGTCGACAGATCAGCAGGCGGTACGGTCCGGACCGCGCCGGCAGAATTTGTGCCTGAGGGCTGCATACCGTCTTACACGTTCGCGGTAGCCGGTCGCACCTTCGTGTCGGGCGTCGACGATATCGGGAACCATTGCGATAACTGCAGCACCGCAATTGCATTACCTTTTCAGGTGACACTCTATGATCAGGTCTACACGATGGCCACCGCCGGCTCGAACGGCCAGCTGACCTTCGGCGCGGCCTATGATAACTTCGACGTCACTTGCTCGCCGTTCGGAAACACCGCGGCCACGTATGTAATGGCTCCTTATTGGGCGGACCAGTGCACCACAGGATGCGGCACCACGGCGTGTACCGGATGTGGCATCTTTACCACCACGACCGGCAATGCTCCCAACCGCATCTTCTACGTGGAATTCCGCACGCAGTACTCTAATCAGACCACGACCCTGTTGGATTACGAGATAGCCTTGTTTGAGAACGGCACGCCGCCGTTCCAATATGTTTACGGCAATATCATCCCAGCACCGGCTGCCAACGATAGCGAGTTGGTAATAGGGGTTAAGCGAGATGACGTCACCTTCACGCAGTATGCATGTGATGCTACAGGTGGGCGGAACCCACCGCGTAGTATACGGAGGCATGGCCAGCGGCAGAAGCGCCGGGCGCTGATTGCTTCGCTTGTGCCGTGCGGAACGCCAACGCCTACCCCGACAGCTACGCCAACGGCAACAGGCACCCCCAGCGCAACGCCAACGTCTACACCCACTCCTTGCGACAGCGGCCTAATCCAAAACGGCGGCTTCGAGACCGGCAGCTTCCCACCCTGGAACATTCTAGACCAAAACGAGACCCCGGTAGTGACGGAAATGCAGGCGCATAGCGGAACCTTCTCGGGATTCGTGGGCGACGCACCAGATGGCTTCTGCGGTTTCAATGCAAACAACGAAGCCAACGGAGATAGCTCATTTTATCAGCAGTTCACGGTGCCTGACGCCGGAGGCATGCTAAGTTTCTGGCACTGGGATTGCACGATGGATACCATCGACTTCGATTGGCAGGACGCCTATATCACGGATATTAATGGCAACATCCTGCAAACGATCTTCCATCAATGCCTTGATACCGAGGCGTGGGTCAACGAGACAGTGGACATGACACCTTTCGCAGGACAAACCGTGCGCGTTGAATTCTTGGCGCATGAGGACGGATTCGGCGATCTCACTGGGATGTTTGTGGACGACGCGCAACTGTTGGTGCCGTGCGAAACACCCACGCCGAGTCCAACAACCACTGCAACCCCGACGGCGACGACAACTCCTTCTGGCAGGCCGACCCCGACGCCAAGGCCTCGTCCGACGCCTGCGCCTCGCCCGACGCCGCCCTGAGCGGATAGTGATCGGCGACGCGTGTATACGCTGTGGCCGGGATCGCTGATCCCGGGCCGATAGGGCGACTGGAGGGGCGAGTTCCGCGAGGCTCCAGGAATACAACATTGCAGGCGTCGCAGAGCTTCGGCCTCCATTTCACCGTGGCGATCGGCCATGTAACAATTTAATGGTGTAACGTTCCAAAAAAGGCTTGACCAAATCTGGCCAAATCACTATAAACGCCGTTTTCCTGTACCTTGAGGTTTTCTGAAACAAAGCATCCATGGCGCCCCGTCAAGGCGGGGAGGGCAGCTCCGAAAGCGTTCGCGAGCAGGCAGCGTGTCAGCTTCTAGGTAGCATTCTCCACAAAACTTCACCTTGATCAAAAATGAAAAAGAAAATATCCACTCGATCGGCATTTTTTAATCTGCGCGCACTACTCGCCTTTACCCTCTGCTTTGGCGGCGTAGCGCTGGGGCTTTTTGCGCATTTTTCACCTCTCACGAACCACTCCTCACTTTCAAGCACAACGGATGCATCGCAGCGGGCTCGCTATATGCCCGTGCCCGGTCAGAGACCGGAAGCTGAGGCTGAGGATCTGGGACGATTGGAACAATACTGGAACGATCGTTTGACCTATCCAACAGGTCGCTTTAATCCAAAATGGCTACGCGCTGCCGCCGCTCAACATGCGCGCCTGGCGAGAGGCGTCCCCGCGGGCATGCCTGCCATTCGGAATTCATTAAGTCCATTGGCTCTGACTGGCACTGCTTTTATCGGTCTCGGTCCGCAACCAGAACGCATGACCGGCTGCTCGGGCTGTTTTGACTATACGACGACCGAAGGACGCGTGAACTCCATGGCGGTCGATCCAACCACGACCGTGAATGGCAGCATTGTGGCCTATCTTGGGTCGGTCGGAGGCGGCGTGTGGAAAACGACCAACTGTTGCAGTAGTTCCACGAGTTGGAACGTGGTAACCGATGATCCGCTGATTTCGACCACAGCCATCGACAGTGTTACCATCGATCCCAGCGATCATAACACCGTGTATGCCGGCACGGGTGATCTCAATTTCGGTTCCTTTTCCATGGGTAGCCAGGGCATCCTCAAGTCCACCGATGCCGGGGCTACCTGGACGGTGCTCGGCGCTGACGTTTTTGGTATAGCATTTCCGACCCCTGCGGGTCAGTTTCCTCAGTATAACGCCGTTGGTAAAGTTCGCGTTGACCCTAATAGCAGTAACAAGGTCGCTGCCGGCGCGAAAACGGGTCTTTACCTCTCATATGACGGCGGGGTTAACTGGACAGGTCCGTGTTCCACTAACGGGTTTGGTACTCAGCGTCAGGACATAACAGGCTTGGAACTGACAGACATGGGCGGGGGCGTGACCCGCATCCTGGCGGCAGTAGGTGTGAGAGGTTTTGCTACGACAGTACAATTCGATCTGGGTAACAATGGGGCTAACGGTCTCTACACCGCGACAATGGGATCAAGCGGTTGCCCGAGTTTCACGTCGATCGCCTCGAACGCAAACGGGTTCGTCTATGGCACCGCCGTCAGCGGCAGCCCGTATTCGACCGGCGCGAACATGAACGCGGGTAGCGGCGTGATGTACGCCAGCCCGACGACGGGCGACCAGCTCGGACGGATCGACATCGCGGTCGCGCCGAGCAACCCGAACGTCATCTACGCGCAGGTGCAGTCGATCGCCGGAAACACGGCCGGCAACTGCGGGGGCGCCCCCGGCTGCCAACTCGGCGCCTGGGCGAGCACGAACGGCGGCACCTCTTGGTCGTTCATGGCCGGCTCGCAGGGCCCGTCGCTCGGCGACTGCGGCTTTGACTACCCGCAGAACTGGTACGACCAGGGCCTCGCGGTCGATCCGAACAACCCCGACCGTTTGTTTGTCGACACCTACGACGTCTGGTTCGCGACGCGCACAGGAACTACCTGGAACGATATCACCTGTGGTTACTCCAACGGAGGTCCACTTCCTGTGCATGTGGACCAACACGCTCTGGCGTTCCTTCCAGGTTCTTCCAGCATCTTGTTAATCGGAAATGATGGCGGCGCCCATGGCACCACCAATGCCGACGTAACAAACTCCAACACTGATCCAACCTGGTTTAACATGGATACGGGCTTAAACACCATCGAGTTTTACTCGGGTGACGTCAGTGGAGACTTCGCCAACTCCGCATCTCCGCAAGCCAACGGCGGTGCCCAGGATAACGGATCTAGTTCGGTTACCTTTGCGGGGACGCCAACGGGACCGGTGCAATGGCAACTAGGCGTGGGCGGTGACGGGTTTTACGCACGCATGGATCCGGTCGGCACAGGAACAAGCCTGCGGTTTTGGCAGGGAAACAATAGCGGTTCGCTTCACCGCTGCGTCAGTAACTGCACGAGCCAGAACGCTCCATGGAGCGGCAGAGTATCCGGCGGCTGGAGTGGCGATACACAGTCATTCGTTCTGCCGTACGATCTTTTCCATGGCGGGATTCCCGGAGGTGATGATTGTGATCCAGCTGGTGTTCCCGGCGGTTGTGGCCATCTTGTTGCGGGTACTACGCGGGTGTGGGAGACAATTCACGGCGGCAACTCCTCATTTAGCTCAGCAGACTGGTATGTAACGAACAATCCGGCGACTCAGAACATGACCAAGCAGACGCTGGGCAACCGTTCGTTTATCAATCAGGTCAAGTACTCACCAAAGTATCAGAGCGTTGCGATCGTCGGTACCAATGATGGTAACGCGTGGATCGGCTTTAACCTGGGCACAGGCACCGCCAGCCAGGCGAACTGGGTAAATGTTACTGACAGCAATACGGTTCTGCCGAATCGGCCTGTGATGGGCATCGCCCTCGATCCTTCGGTGTCAGCCGCAAATTTACCCGTAGGGTACGCGGGTATTGGCGGTTTTAACGCTAACACGCCGACAACACCGGGTCACGTGTTCCAGGTAACATGCGCGGCCGATTGCGGCTCTTTCACCTGGGCCAATAAGACCGGCGATCTTCCGGACATTCCGGTGGACTCGATTATTGTGAATCCGAATATCCCGCAACAGGTCTTTGCAGGCACCGATTGGGGCGTCTACTACACCGATGACATAACCGTAGCGTCTCCCAGTTGGCAGCGCTTCGAGAACGGCCTGCCACACGCGATGGTATGGGACATGCAAATTGACCGGGGTAGCACTACCTTGTCCGTTTGGACACGCAGTCGCGGTGCCTATGCCTATCCTTTAGCTGGCGCCGGGCCAACCCCGACTCCTACACCTACGCCAAGTGTGACGCCCACCCCAACGCCTACAGCTACGCCCACGGTGACCCCTTCGGTTACGCCAACTCCAACATCTACAGTTACCCCGACACCTACCGCTACACCCAGAGCCACGCCGAGGCCGCGTCCAACACCGCATCCTCGCCCTACGCCGAGGTAAGACGGAATAGTGATTAGTGACGATTTCTCGGCGGCGCTAGGGCCAAAGGTGGACCGGCCTCTTCTGAAAAATGCCAGTTCGGCTCGGGCCGATGGCACTCGGCGACGACGCAAGATCTAAGTCCAGGGTATTAAGCAGCAGAGCCTGGCGGCAAAGCCGCGTTGCTCTACCAATGCATTGAGGAGTCGCCGCGGCAAACGTTCCACCTGACTGATCGCGGTTCTTGAGAAATAATCTATTTCCCGTTCAAAATTAAAAGGTCTTGAACCGTTTGCGAAGATCCACCTAGAATCGGCGGCACAATTCAACGTTTATGAAAAACAAATCGGAGAGTGAGTCCGCCTTTATTACTCCTCGCGTGCTACTCGGTGTACTTGTCCTCGTGGCTGGCGTCGTTCTGGCCGTCTTTGGTTCCACATCGGCTCGCCCAAACGTAGCACAAAGGCAGAACGTCAAAGCCAGCGTCGAGGGGCCTAGTCAAAATTTTTGGGCACAAACGAATGGCCCCCAAGGCGGCGATGGGATCGCGTTAGCCACGAATGCGAATGGGGACGTCTTCGTAGGCACGCAAGGCGGCGGCATCTTTCGGTCCACCGATAACGGAGAAACGTGGACGGAAGTGAACGATGGCCTAACTGACACCAATGTGCGTGCACTGGCGATCAATAACGCCGGTCACATCTTTGGAGGAACATGGAGCGGCGGAATTTTCCGATCGACTGACAATGGTGACAACTGGGTTCCGGTAAACAACGGCTTGGAATCTCTCGGCATCATTTCGTTAGCGATCAATTCCAACGGCGACATCTTCGCAGGCACGCCGGGCGGAGGAATCTATCGCTCCACCGATAACGGGCAAAACTGGACCCTGATCGATAACGGCTTGACGAACACTTGGGTGACCGCGCTGACAGTCAATATCAACGGAAAAATCTTTGCCGCGACATTTGGCGGCGGCGCATTTCGTTCCACCGACAATGGAGACAGTTGGACCCCACTCAATACTGGATTCCCGGATGGTACGTTTCTCTCGTTAACCATCAATGCGAACGGATATATTTTCGCCGGCGGCGATCCTCTGGGTGGTCCTGTCGGTGTACTTCGCTCGACTGACAACGGCGACAGTTGGGAGCCGGTTAACAACGGCTTAACGACAAGCAATGGCATCAATGCCTTAATCGTTACGGCAGGTGGTTCTCTTTTTGCCGGGAGCTATGGCGATGGTGTGTTCCGTTCCACCGATAACGGAGATAACTGGACGCAGGTTAACAACGGCCTAACAGATCTCTTTGCCCTGTCGTTTACCACGAACGCCAACGGCGATATCTTTGCCGGCATTTATTTCGGTGGCGGGGTTTTCCGATCAACTGATAATGGCGATACCTGGGTCGAAAAGAACAACGGTATGGTAGCGACTGAGGTCCGGGCCACCATCGTGATGCCCGAACCCGTGCCAAGAATTCGCGTCGGAACAGTAAATTCGAGTGATATTCTCTTTGCTGGAACTTACGGGACTGGTATGTTTCGTTCGTTCGATAACGGTCAGAGTTGGGAGAAGGTTAACAATGGTTTGCCTGCCCACTACGAGACATGTCTCGCTGTTAATGCGGTTCGTGGCGAGATCTTCGTCGGTGCTGATTTTGTCGGCGGTGCCGGCGGGGTGCTTCGTTCAACAGATAATGGCGATAGCTGGGTTGAGATTAACCATGGCGTTATACAGAACGATGTTCGAGCACTGGCAATAAATTCAGCTAATGGTCACATTTTTGCAGGAACGTATGCCGGAGGTATCGCTGGTGGTGTTTTCAGGTCGACAGACGATGGTGATAGTTGGACTGCGGTAAACAACGGTCTGGATTGCGGCAACATCTTGTCTCTGGCGATCAATTCCAACGGCGAGATTTTTGCGGGGACCGCGGGCTGCGGAACAGGCGTCTATCGTTCTACTGACGACGGAGACAGCTGGACGCTTGTTAACACAGGTCTAACATCGACTGACGTTGCAGCATTGGCGATCGATTCTGGAAACGGTCACATCTTCGCAGGAACGCATTCTATCATGGGCCAGGGCGGCGGAATGTTTCGGTCCACTGATAACGGAGACACATGGACCGAACAAAATAATGGTTTTACAGCGCTTGATGTGAACAGCGTGGTGATCAATTCCATCGGTCGCATCTTTGCAGGCGCTGACATCGGAGTGTTCCTATCCACAAACGACGGCGACCGTTGGACCGAGGCAAGCAGCGGACTACTCCCTCCAGGTGGAAATGTTTGGTCACTGACGATCGATCCTGAACAATTTATCCTGGCCGGGACCGCTGGCGCCGGCGTATTTCGCAGCGTGCAACCGACCGTGAGACCTCCTCCTGTGCCGAGGGTGCACCCAACTCCGCACCCTCGTCCAACGCCGCCATAGTTTTGATTAACGATTAGTTTAATCAGTAATTGGGAATAGTTTCAGGTGGATCGGCTTCTCCTGAAGCCGATGGCAAAAAGATCGCCACAGGCGCAGACATCTATCAGGCGGCAAAGTCGCATTGTTTTGCCAACGGGTTGAGGATAACGCGTTCCACCTTGCCGCCGGAATCATCGATCCCAGCTACAGCTATTTGATCATCTTAGCGGGAATTTGCTTGTTTTTGCGCGAGTTACCGCATAAGGAAGTCGCTCAAATATCAAAATGTCACAGTCGCCTGGTTAGAACACGTGTTCGTCCCTGTGTTGCACACTTGGTAGGTGAAGCTGCCCGGGCCATTGCCGCCGATGCGATCAGTGTAGAAGCCGTCATTCCTGGTTGTGACGAGCAAAGCACCGTTGCGGTAAATGTCGACGCGATTCAAAGTCGCGCCGGTCCAGGACAGGTCCGCTCTACGCCGCCCGTTTACCAGGTAGCCATTCGCAGTGAGCGTTATTTGGCCGGGCGTGGGCGTAGGAGTCACAGTAGGCGTAGCTGTCGGAGTTGCAGTGGGTGTGGCGGTTGGACTTGGCGTTACCGTTGGGGTGGGTGTAGGCGAAGGTGCACCTACCGACTGTCTATCGTGGAAGGCGTCCTGCTGGGAACTGCCGCTAATTGTTACGCGGCCGTCCACCCATGAATGCAGGTGTTGGTTAGGCGACGAACTGGCATAGTCATAGTCGCCTGCATAGGTCGCCTGGATACCCGGGTCAGGCTGTGCCGGCAGCGGGCTAACCACATCCGAGAACGTTTGGTCAGACAACCAGCTCGCGCCGTTATCGGTGGATCTCCGCGCCCACATCCTATAACAGGGAACGGCGGGATTGCCGCGAGTGCAGCTCGCACTCTCGCGTGCGTCATACCATACGGCGAGAACAGTACCACTGGGACTGACTGAAACATTGGGTTCCCACTGAGGCCGCGAAGTAGCGTCTGTGTGCAACTTCAATGGGGCGCTAAAGGTTTGCCCGCGATCCGTCGAGCGGATGTAATAGACGTCCCCCGGATCGCTGCCTGCTCCGTGCTGTGCATAAACGTAGTGCACCACGCCGTTGTAAGCGCCGGGTTCACCCCATCCCTCGTGGCGCCAGTAACCACCGCCGTCGGTAAACATGCATGCGAAGTAGCCCACGGCGGTTACGCCCGGTCCAGGAAACGTAGGTCCGGTGTAGGTATTGCTCCAAGTGTTGCCACCGTCTGTGGATCTGAAGATGAGATTAGAATTGTTGTGTGGGAAACCGCCGCCGCCTTCATTCATCCCGGCGATGTACACGTCGCCCGTGGCCAGGTCGCCGGTGATCTGGACGTCGCGGATAAATGGAGTGCCGCTCGTGATCTGTCGCGCATTGGTCCAGGTGACACCGTTGTCAGTTGAGTAACGAACGAACAGGGCTCCACCGCCAACATTAAAGTCGTTCCAGGAAGTGTACATTCGACCGTAGAAGGGAGAGGATGGGTTGTTATCCGCCCAACCAGACTCTCGGTCGTCTTGCGAGTTGGTGTGAATACAGAAGTGGGTCCAGCTATTCGCGTTTGAAGGACTGGTAGTCTTGTAACCACCGAGCCCCTGAGCGCCGCAGCCCGCGTCGAGCCAGATCGTGTACCAGGTGCCGGTTGGTCGGTTGTACAGAATAACAGGGTCCCCTAGTGTGTTGGAGAATGGGCTCTGACCGCTGGCAGCGGTCAGGCGAGTGAAGGTTGTGCCGCCATCGGTGGAGACCGATGCGCCTGAGATATTGATTGGGCTCGCGTTACGGCCGCGCGAGTCGTTGTACGCGACCACGATCTGGTTCGGGTTATCCGGGTTACTCGCAGTGAATGTCTCGGACTGAGTAACGTTAGGATTGGTTTCCACGCCGGTGATCAGGTCAACGTCCGTGGCGCCAAACGCTGAAGGCTGTAAGAATTCCTGAGCGATCTGCGAGAAGGCGCCGCCGGGAGATGCTGAGCCTCCGTCTGCCTCGCCGCAGGCAATCATGATTGCTCCTGCCCGGAGGTTCTCCTGTTTATCGATACCTAGCTCATGGATTTTGGCACAATCAAATCCCGCGGGGACGAGCGGGTCGATGGGGTTCAGGACGAACCTGTATTTTTGCTGTGCTTGTGCGGAGAACGCCCCAAAACCCAGCAGCGCCAGGAAGACGCCAGCCAGGATAACAAACAGGCCTATTAAGACACGAACGTTAAAAAACCCGGCTTCGCCGAGATTACGGCGGGCGGGTGCCGACGCTGAAGTAGAGTGTTTTTTCATGGTGGAGTTTCATTGGAGTTGTACGATTCTTGATCGAAACAATTCGAACAATCAATCGTTTTTATTTTGTGACCTGGATGTAGCACTTGTTAGCTTAGGCACAAAAAAGTTGCCCAACGGCCTAACAAGTGGCTTTTACGAAGCGGACGTACCGGGCATACCTCTCGGCGAAGGCCCATCGTAGCCGTGATTGACCGGATCGATCCGGCGCATCGGCTTCTCGCGAGTTTGTTCTTCGATCACGTGTGCCACCAGACCGGGCGTACGGGCAATCATGAAAATGCCGTTGAACGCCGCAGGATTCATTCCCAGATCGGCGAGAATGGCACCGATTGCGCCATCCACGTTGATGGGAAGCGCCTTCTTTGCATCGGCGAACGCTTTTTCGACAGCGCGTGCTGCTTTCATATGCACGCCATCCACGCCCGCTTCGCGTGCCAGCTCGAAAAGCCGCGCCGTGCGCGGATCTTTTGTGTGATAACGGTGGCCAAATCCCGGCATCCGCTCACCGCTCTCTCTCATAGCCGCCAGGGCGCTCGAGGCGGCCTCATCCAATGAAATGGATTTACTTGTCGCGCGATCAGCAATTGCCTTCAGTTGTCGGGCGCAGTCTTCAATTGCCCCGCCGTGGTGACGATTGATAGACATGATCCCAGCAGCAACCGCCGCGCTCAAGGTTGCCCCGGTCGACGCGACAGTTCGCGCGGTCAATGCGCTCGGAGGCGTGCAATATCGTATCCGCGCACGCTCACTCTGTTGGGTTCGACGCGCGTGATAGCAGTATTCCACGTTGCTTTCCGGTCAGCTTCGCTCATGAGACTTTGTCCTTTTGTTTTTGTGAGAATATTGACAACTGCGTCCGGCAATTCGCCAAAGGAATCGACTACAGTGGCGCCAGCTTCGCGCAAGGCTTTCACTTTACCGGCGTGCGTGCCGCGGCCGCCTTCGATGATCGCTCCCGCGTGACTGAATCGCGTGCCTTCGCGCGCAGCCTTGCCGCCGATATAAGAAATCACCGGCTTGGTGACCTTTCGAGCGACAATGAGCTGTGCCAATTCTTCCTCCTGCGACGAACCGATTTCACCGAAGATGACGATAGCTTCTGTGAAAGGATCGGCCTCGAACATCAGCGCGGCGTCGGGAATTCGAATGCCAAGCACCGCATCGCCACCAATGTGCACGATCGTTGAAATCCGCACGCCCGCTTGGCCCAGATAATACCCAGTGCTTGAAGCCATGCCGCCGGAGCGGCTGATAACTCCGACTCCCTTCGGGATGCCTGGCTTGAACCATTGTCGCGCACTCTCAGCGCGGCCGCCGATCATGCCCACTACTGCCTTGCCCGGGCTCAAGGCTCCAAGCGTGTTCGGTCCAAGAAACATTGCACCATTTGCTTTTGCTGCCGCTGCGATTTCCATGGCGTCCCAGACCGGGACGCGATCGGGGACGAGAACGCTGAGTTTGATTCCCGCGTCAATCGCAGAAATTGCCGCATCCTTCACTCCAATAGCCGGCACAAAAAGAACTGAGATGTCGATGTTACCTAACGAATTTACCGCTTCCTGTGGCGTGTTAAAGACAGGGACGCCGAGAACAGTCTGTCCGCCTTTGCCCGGCGTAACGCCGGCTACCACATTGGTTCCATACTCGCGCATCAGCCGTGTGCGTGCCCGGCCTTCGCGGCCGGTGATGCCTTGCACCAGAACGCGCTTTTTCTCGTCGATTAAAATTGCCATTTACTGGACGCCTTCGATCAGTTCATTCAACCCGGGAATATCGAGTTCCAAATAGAAGCCTTCGATTCCAGAAAGCCGGCATTCGACATCGCAGGCGAGCAACTCGGAATCTTTGGTGGCAAATTCTTCGTCAGCTAGCGATGGCTCAGGCACACCTTCTCGATCGATAATCAATCCGCCGGAGTGCGTTTCGACAGCACCACGGATTTGTGGCCACTGATTAGTGTCGATCCAAACGCTACCGTTTTTGACAGGCAAGGAAACAACTGCCGAATCTTTGATGAAGTGAGGCGCACGCGGGATGCGCGGTTTCCATTTTTTGCCTCCGGAATTTTCCACAAGTTCGGCAAAGCGCGTGGCAATCGTGGCGGGCGTGTCGGTCTTGCGATAGCCCTCGACCGGCGAGCGAAGCAGTTTGGACATCCGATGCAAGATGTCCACTGCGCGATCTTCTGTGTTTCCACCCAGGCGGATCACTACGGGAATATCGAGGTCGAGTTCCCAAAAAGCTTTGGCCAATCCGTACGCCGACCAATATTGCTCCTGGCTGGCGACACCGGAACCGGAACCGAAGTATCCGACCAAGTCAGGCTGAGCCAAAATGATTCGCGCTGCGCGATAGACCTTGGATGCGGACGGATTCCCGCTGGTATCGGTGAAATTAGCAATCGTGAATCCGGCATTAACGATGGCATCCATTGACATCATCGATCCGCCGCCGCCAGCTCCATGAAAACCGACAAGACCCTTGGAATCTTTTGGAGCAGCGGTCGCCAACTGTGCAAAATAAAATGTGCCGCGATGATCGCTTTGTTCGACTGCATAGGCGACGCGCTCGAGAGCAGTCGGTGGATGATCGAATTCGCGCGCGATTTCGATACCAAGCTCAGGGTGACGTGCCACGGCGTAATCGTCTATCGTAATGCGGCAATCGGCCGCGACGAATTCGCCGGTTTTGGTCAGCACCAGAGGATTAATCTCCAGCGAACGCGCTTCGACGCTGCGCGCCGCGTTGAACAATTTTCGGATCGACTCATTTAACTGCTTCGCGTTCTTCGCTGAGAGTTCGCACGACGCAACAGCTTCATCGACTGCTGAATCCAATGGTCCGCGATCCACATCGCATGGAATTCTTCGCGTTGCAGCGGCGCGCTCTTCGATCCCTGTGCCGCCGCCGGGGGCGAAGATGATCACCGGCGCGCGAGCGGCGTCATCGATGGCGAACGAAAGAAAAAACTCCCGGTCGATGTCGATCTTTTCCTCCACCAGCACAGCTTCTACCGGAAACTGTCCCACTTTCATCGCCAACATTCGCTTAGTGTGCGCGCGCACCTCTTCTGGTTTTTTGGCGAAGGCGACTCCGCCGATCCCTGCGCGTCCGGTTGTCCAGGCCTGAATTTTCACCACAACTTCGCTGCCCAATTCCTTCGCTGCGGCGACAGCTTCGTCCCCGTTTAACGCGGCGCGCCCGCGCGGAATTTTGAATCCGTTAGCGGCAAGAATCGCTTTGCCTTGATATTCGTGCAGTCGCGCCATGCAGGGTGCTATTTCGGATGAAAACGGCCAACGTTCAACCCACCTGTGTGCAAGGCTACGGCGCGGCAAGCGCTCAACTTCAAGAATATTAGAGCTGACGCATCGAGGTCAGAGTTGAGTGACAAGCGAACCGACTTTGCATTTCCGGTTTACTCTCGACTATCGGCAATTGAGTAGAGATCATATTGTGCGCGCAGTCGTTGTGCGAACACTGATATGGCGGCTGAGGTTAAGAAAGAGATCCAGCTCGAGATCGCGCATGTGTTGTTCACAGACATCGTCGGTTACTCGAAACTTCCGATCCATCAGCAACGAGCGGTAGTCGAGCGGTTAAACGAGATTGTCCGGGGTACGGATGAGTACCAAGCTGCGGAAACGGCACGGCGCTTGATCACAATCCCGACAGGCGACGGCATCACGTTGGTTTTTTATGATAGTCCGGAAACGCCAGCCGAATGTGCGCTGGAAATTAGCCGCGCTCTCAAGAAGCATCCCGAACTCCAGCTCCGAATGGGCATACACAGTGGACCTGTTAGCGGCGTCATCGACGCAGCTGGAAAAGCGAACGTGGCTGGCGCTGGCATCAATATTGCACAGCGGGTAATGGACTGCGGCGATGCCGGACACATTTTGCTGTCCAAGCACGTTGCTGAAGATCTGGAGGAATACCCTCACTGGCAACGGCACCTGCATGAACTTGGCGAGTGTGAAGTAAAACATGGTGTTCGCGTCTCCGTGGTGAATCTGCACACTGAGGAGCTTGGGAACCCGGTAGTACCGCAAAAGCTGAAGGCGGCGCGTGTCGCTGCCGCTGCACTAAGAAAACGTGCCGCCGTTCGACGGTTGTCGTTAGGAATACTGGCCCTACTCGTTACGGTCGCTGCGAGCAGTTTTCTTCTCTTGCGTTACAAACAGCCGCCGAGCGCACCTGGATCAGCAGTTCCGGAGAAGAGCATCGCGGTGCTGCCGTTTGAAAACCGGAGCGAAGACAAAGCCAACGCCTATTTTGCCGAAGGCATCCAGGATGAGATTCTGACACGCTTATCGAAGATCGCAGATTTGAAAGTGATCTCGCGCACATCGACGCAGCATTACAAAAGCGCGCCGGACAACCTGCCTGAGATTGCAAAGCAACTTGGCGTTGCCCATATTTTGGAAGGAAGCGTACAGAGAAGCGGCGACGCCGTGAGGGTCAACGTGCAGTTAATCAAAGCAGCTACCGATTCGCATCTTTGGGCTGATACCTTTGATCGCAAACTGAACGACATCTTTTTCGTTGAGAGCGAGGTGGCCAAAGCCATCGCCGAGCGGTTGCGAGCGCACCTAACCGGTCGAGAAGAGCAAGCTATCGCCGCTAAACCAACGGACAATCCTGAGGCTTACGATGCCTACCTGCGCGGCCTAGCATATACGCTGAAAGCTGGTGCCAACGACCCTGTTAACGCCCTTGGCGCACAGAAATATCTCAAAGAAGCGGTGCGCTTGGATCCGAAGTTCGCTCTTGCCTGGGCGCTTCTCTCGTACGTGGATGCCCTCGGCTATCTAACACAAAATCTTCAACCAACGGTCGCTCTGCGTGAAGAGGCGCGGCAGGCAGCCGACATCGCACTCGCCCTTCAGCCCAATCTTGGCGAGGCCGTATTGGCCAAGGGGAATTATCATTACTCCTGTCTAAAAGATTACGACACCGCAGTGCGTTACTTTGAGCAAGCGCGACCGCTTCTGCCCAATAGCAGCCTGATTCCCGAACACCTGGCTTATCTCGAGCGGAGGCGAGGCCAGTGGGAACGGAGCGAGTCGTACTTCAACGAAGCCGAGCGGCTCGATCCACGTAACCCCTTCCTCCTCACCCAGCACGCGCTTTCGTACCAATGCCTACGTCGTTTCCCCGAAGCGCTGCGAAAGCTTGATCAGGTTCTCAATATCACACCTGACGACGTCGACACGCTCGTCTATAAGGCAGCTACCTTCCAAGCCGAAGGCGATTTGCCGCGCGCTGCGGCTCTCCTCGCTCCCCTACATCCGAACGCCGACCAGACACTGGCGTTGGAAACACAGGTTGGCCAGACGATCCTGGAACGCCGCCCTGCACCAATCATCGCCCGGCTAAAGGAGATACTGGCCAAGCCTGACCCAGCGTTGGGTTATATTACTGGCGAACTGCGCTTTTGGTTAGGCTGGGCGCAGGAAGTTGCCGGTGACCATGCTGCCGCCCAGGAAAGTTGGAAACAAGCGCGCAGCGAACTGGAACCTTTCCTCAAAGAACAACCGGAGAATTGGGTTCTTATTGGCGATCTCGCGCTGACCAACATGGGTCTTGGAGATAAAACAGCCGCATTCGCTTTAGCCGAGAAGGCGATAGCTGTGAATCCGATCGAGAAAGATCCGATGGATGGCCCCGGTTCAATCGAGATCCTTGCCCGCGTGTCCGCGAAAATGGGCGAGCCCGACCGTGCTGTAGGCGCTTTGCAGAAACTTCTCTCGACACCGTACGAGAGCCCCCTCAATGCCGCAAACGTGCCGCTAACTCCGGCGCTCCTTCGGCTCGATCCAATGTTCGATCGGCTGAGGATTGATCCGCGCTTCCAGAAACTCGCTGCCTCGCCCGCGCCGAATGATGCGAAGTAATGATTCGCCCCAGTTCGGGAATCGAAGGGAAGTTCGCCGCAACTATCCGCCCACGGCCTGATAATGGCCGAGGCCGCGTTTCCACATGTAGTTTGCCCAGGCCCACGCGAGGAACAGCCAGCCGGTTTGGATCACCAGGGCTTGCACAAGTTCAGTCCCTTTTAATCGTCCGAGAAAGATCGCGATTGGACAAAACAACTCGTAGTAGAACGGCAGCCATTTCATCACGGCCTGGATCGCAGGCGGCATGATGTCGATGGGAAACATCTGGCCGCCGAGAAAGTATTCGAACGAATAAACGATGAACACGATAGTGGAGATTTCCAGAATCCAAAAAGCCATCATCGCTAGGCTGTAAGTAATAAAGAATTGAATCAGCGCGGCCATCAACATCGACACCGTGGCAAACACATAAACCAGCGGATCGCTAGGCAGCACGATGTAGTCGCGATAATAAATAAAGATTAGCGCAATTGGCGGCAGAGTGACGAAGGTGTAAACGAGGCGGCCACTTAGAAAAATACTGAACCGGTATGTGAGGTAACTCATCGGTTTTGTCAGAAGCGCATTGATCTGGCCTTCGCGAATATCGGCAGCGATCTGCCATTCGTCCTCCGTTGGGGTGACCAGATTGCTGACCAGGATCGTGAGCAAATAATAGTAAATCATCGAGCCGTAGTCGTAGCCGTGCAGGCCGCCGCCGCGTTCCTTGAACACCGCGCTCCAAAGAAACACCGTTCCGGCCAATGGAATCAGGCCGAAGAGCGCGCGCAGAAAATAATTCCAACGATAAACGAACGTGTTCTGGAGTCCGATGTTAAAAACCGAGAGGTATTTTTCGATTCTGCCGGTGCTCATGTTCCTGGGATATACGCGCGTTTTCTGCAATCGAGCATGAGCAAGAGCAAGAGCAAGAGCAGGATTTGCCTGTAACGGCGGTCTGTGACCCACCGAGATCAAATCGATGTCGGCGCTCGCAGAGCGCCACTACAGTTTTGCGCAAGATCCACGGCGAGATTGATCGCTGCGATCATACTGTCGGGACGGGCAATTCCCTTGCCGGCAATTTCAAATGCGGTGCCGTGATCGGGACTGGTTCGAGGAAAAGGAAGGCCAAGCGTTACGTTCACACCTTGGTGAAAGGCGTGAAGTTTCAGCGGGATCAATCCCTGATCGTGATACATGCAGAGTACCGCATCGAATTGATCTTCAATCACACGGTGAAAGACGGTGTCGGGGGAGTGGGGACCGGTGAAAACGGGATGTGATTGGTGAGAAGTGAGAAGCGATCGGTTCAGCTCGGCGACCGCCGGCGCAATGATTTCGATCTCTTCGTGGCCAAGTTTACCGGATTCGCCGGCATGCGGATTCAATCCGGCCACAGCGATGCGCGGCGAGCTTACGGATCGTGAAATAAGAAAATCCGCGAGCAACAAACCGACTCGGACAATCTCCGCTCGATTGAGCGCGCCGGCGGCCAAGCGCAACGGAAGATGCGCGGTAACAAGCGCGACCGTGATTTTTCCACCGGTCAGACACATCGCGAAATTTTTGATACCGCAGCGCTCGGCAAAAAATTCCGTCTGTCCTGGGAACTTGAAGCCCACTTCGTACATCCGCGCTTTGTGAACCGGGCCGGTTACGATTGCATCGAGCTCACCGCGCCGCGCGAGTGTGACCGCTTCTTCGAGCGCCGTCGCGGCGGCGCGCGCAGTTTCGGCGGTAGGATTTCCTGGCCGAGAACCGGAATATTTACCGATGACTTTGCATTCAGCGGCGCGCGTAATTCGATTGGAGTTCAGAGCAAGATCGACAATCTCCGGGCCGATCCCGGCACAATCGCCCAGCGTAATCCCAATGCGTGGCTCCTGGCTCATGCTCGTAATCGACTTACTTAATCGATCATGAGCACGATTACGAGCACGAGCCATGAGCGCGCCGCCCTTTTTCCGTCGAACCCGGGATTGATTTTCTCCACAGTTTAAGGAAAACTGCTCCCCGGCATGCAGCACGTTACCGCGTTCTCAAGTCCGCAAACCGTCCCCGCTGCGCCTGCAGCCGCGCGAAAGCCGAGCTTGTGGATTTTGGACAGTTGGCGCGACCTGGTTCTCTACGTCTGCACGCCGCTGTTAATCGTGCCGATCTTTCTCCTGGCACAGGCGCGTTGGAGCGCCCAGGACATTTATCTTTTCGTCGCGGCATTTGGCGCAATGGGCCATCACTTGCCGGGAATGATCCGTGCCTACGGCGATCGCGCGTTATTCCAGCGCTTCAAATGGCGCTTCATTTTTGCGCCGATTTTTTTGGTTGTCGTCTGCGCCGCCTTTTCCATTTGGGATCTTAAAGGCATTGTGCTCGTGGCTTTTGTCTGGGGCGTTTGGCACGGCATGATGCAGACCTATGGATTCTGCCGTATTTACGATGCGAAAGTCGGTTCGTTTGCGGAGCTAACGCGTCGTTTGGATTTCGCATTGTGCGGGATCTGGTTCGTCACTGCTGTCCTGCTTTCGCCGCAGCGAATGACCGATACACTCGAAACCTATTATTCGGCCGGTGGACCTTTTATCCCGCCTGCATTCCTCCACACTGCGCAGCAAGGGTTGCTGGCGGTGGCGATCGCAGTTGCGGGATTGTTCCTTGCAAATTACGTCTGGTCGTGGATTCGCGGGCAGCGACCAAGTCCAGTGAAGCTGGTGCTCCTCCTCACGAGCATATCTTTCTGGTGGTACTGCAACAACATCGTGGCGAGCGTTCTGGTTGGTGTTGCGTTGTTCGAAGTCTTTCACGACGTCCAGTATCTCTCGCTGGTTTGGATTTATAATCGCAAACGTGTCGAGTCCGACAGCGCGATTGGCGGGTTCATGCATTTTGTGTTCCGGCGCAGCGGCTCGCTGATTGGTCTCTATATTGGCTTAATCTTCGCGTACGGAGCGCTCGGCTATTTCAAGTCGAGCGTCGGCGTCGAGTCAGTCAAAAGCATTCTCGCCGGTGTGGTGACGGCGTCGGCGTTGCTCCATTTTTATTACGACGGATTCATCTGGAAAGTGCGCGAGAAATCTACCAGGCAATCTCTCGGGATCAGCGGCGGGACAGCGGATGTTTCCGCAAGGGGTTTTCTTCCGGGCTGGGCGTTGCACGGGGTGAAATGGGTAGGCATTTTCGTCATTCCGCTGGGAGCGCTCTGGCTTGGACAGACGCACACGGCGCGGAGCGAACTTGATCGCGTCGCGATGATCGCGGCCGATCTTCCAACCAGTTCCCGGGCGCACTTGAATCACGCTACTGCTCTGCAGGACGCCGGTCGAGTTGATGAAGCGGCCGAGGCTTTTTCCAATTCGCTTCGTCTAAACTCCGATTCCGCGAAGGCACATGCCGGTCTGGCGACCATTCTAATTGGGAAGGGAGAATTGGATGAAGCGCACAAGCATTATGAAGCGGCGCTGAAAATGGAACCGAGCAACGCCGAGTACCACTCCGGATATGCCTATCTTCTTGAGCAATTAGGCCAAGATGATCAGGCGGCGGCGGAATGCGAAGCCGCAGTCCGGCTGGCGCCAAAATCCGCGCTGGCGCACCACAGCTACGGCGCGTTTCTGGAAAAACACGGCAAGTTGGACGAGGCGACTGCTCAGTATCGAGAGGCGGTGCGGGCTGATCCTGGTTTAGTTGATGCCCAAATCGATCTCGGGACGGCGCTCCTGGAAAAAGCCGATCTATCGGAAGCAAAAGTGCATTTACAAGCGGCGATCAAACTCGATCCAAAGCTCGCTCAGCCGCATAACTATTTGGGAAAAATTTTTATGCGCGAAGGCAATATTCCCAGCGCGATCTCGCAATTCGAGGAAGCGTTACGTCTGCATCCCGACTTCCCGGAAGCTGAAGAAAACTTGCGCATGGCCAAGGCGAGCGACAGCGGTTCCCTGACGCTATCGCCCAGGTAGGATCATCGCCTCATCCTGAAGCTACTGGTTAGAAACGCCAACAATCACCATGGCGGCCGTGATAAGTAATCATCGAATCGACCGTCTTGAATCTGTGAGAGGAGTCGAGGAAACGGCTCGCGGCTGATCATACATCCACGCGCGATTTCGACGTCACCGTGAGGAAGCGCTACCGAACCAACGATCTTCTGATACACAACGCGATCACAGCGACGCAGACCAACCAGAATGTAGAGCTCGCCCGCCGGCGTCGCATGAGCAAGCGCGGCTTGTAAGTGTTGAGAGGCATCTGGACGATCGAGAACAGCTCGCAAATTTCGTTCACCTTCGGACATGAGCCCGGCAACACCAATTCCTCCAAACGCGAATGATTTTGCAGCGGCAAGGTCACGCGCAGGTGAATTCTCGGGCGTAGCTGCTAGTGAAACATCGGACTGTACCATTACAATTCCGGCGATGAGAATGATAATAAATGTTTTCATAGTGCAAGCGGCCTAACGAGACACAAGATCAGCGACCGTCCGAGTTAGAAATAAAGTTCGCTTGGTCTCAACGTTAGACATAAGAACGGCCAGCGGTTCGCTGCATCGCTTGCTTAAGCTTTATTCGCGGGCAATTTTGGCATTTTGAATTCTTTCCAGCGTCGTTCCTGCTCATCGAGTGAAACATCCTCGGCGTGTGTGGCCACCCACCAAACGTTGCCACAGGGATCCTTGATGCCGCCATACCGCTCACCGGAAGGCAATGTCATCATCGGAAAAACCGAAATCCCGCCGGAGCTGAGAGCCCGTTGATATACTGTGTCGCAATCCGTGACGTATAAGTAAATTGAGCTGGGCATCGGTCCAAATTCTGGAGTGGGGTCAGCAAGCATGAGCATCGAATCTCTAATTCGCATGGTCGCGTGCATGACTGCGCCATCCGGGCGCTTCTGCTGGAAGATCAACTCGCCCTCGAATGCTGCGGTGATGAACTCGATCAACCGCGATGCGCCCTGGGCGAATAGATATGGTGTGATGGCGTGAAATCCCTCAGGAATTGGCTTTGCAGGCATTTAGTGTGTTGGGTTGGTTGTTGGCGTAGAGCCCCATTCGGCCTAACGAGAATTAGACGAGCATCCGCATTTAAAGGCGAACATTTTTTTGTCGAAAGATTCGGATTACGAACACGAGCACCAGCCTTCGCAGCCGCTTCGGCGGAGTAGGCGGCTATGTCCCGCCAGGCCAGAGAGGAAAACGCCCAACGTTGAACGCTGAATCAGAAAGTGCGGATATAAGCTTTTTTGCGCAGGCCGGCGATCCAGCGTTCCTGAAGTTGCTGCGCTTCGTCCTGGATCAGTTTCTTCTCGATATCGGCGCGCGCTTCGGCGAGTGATTTCGTGGTGCCGCCGCGTTTGTCCTCGACTTTGAGAATGTAGTAATTGCCGGCGTAATCGATGATGTTGCTGATTCTGCCGACTGGCATGTTGAAGGCGAACTTTTCCAAGGGGGCGGCAAGCGTGTTGCGTCCAATCCAGCCCCAGTCGCCGCCATTGTCTTTCGTGCTGTCCTCAGAATAAACTTGCGCCGTTTGTTCGAATTCTCCACCTGACGCGAGCCTGCCGAGCACTTCTTCGGCCAGCGCCTTTTGCGCCTGGGCGTTCCCAGTGTCCTTTTGGCCGGAAATCATGATCATTCGCAGCTTGATCTCTTCCTTGCTCGTAAATTCGTCGTGATGCTTCCGGTAGTAATCTTCAATTTTCGTTGGGGACGCGATCATTTGCGTCTTGACGTTATGGCTGCGCATCGCCTGGACCATGATTCTTTCCATCTCTTTTTCCTTGAAGTCGCCCAGTGAATACTTTTGCGCCTCAAGGGTTTTGATAAAGGTACTGCGATCGCCGCCAAAGTTCTCCCGGATGATATCGTGGACCCGCTGGTCCACAATGTGGTCCGGGATTTGAAAGCTTTCCTTTTTAAATGCCTGAATGATGAGCCGTCGATCAATCAAATCTTTTAACGCGAGCTCCCGCGCTTCCTTCATCTTGTTTTCCAACTCCTGGCCGGTTAGTTGCGACCGAAGTAGTCTTTCCCGCGGCGCGGACAATTGCCGCACCTGCGAGTAGGTGATGACGTCGCCATTCACAATGGCAGCGATGCCGTCTACCTGCTGAGCTTCCTGGGCAAACGCGGCAGAACAGATGGGCAGCATGGCAAGCCCAAAGACTGCGAGCGAAACGACCATAAAGGGACGCTCTTTTCTCATAATTTCTTTATCAGTTCCAGAATCTCACGGAGATGCTGCTCGATTTTCGCTCCAACTAAACGAGGGAATTTGCCCGCGACAAGTATAAAATCCCCGCGCCGGGTCAACATCAATTTGCGTTCACGCACCTCGACGCGGCTTACCCCTGATTTCGCCGCGGCGAGCTTGATTTCGATGAGACTAAACAAATTGTCAACCGCCGGCGGGAACGGCCCAAACCGGTCTCGCCAGTCGCGGCGCAGACGGTCCAATTGCTCGTGTGAGGTGATTTCCGCCACGGTGCGATACGCCCGGATGCGCAGGCCAGGATCGCTGATGTAGGTGATTGGAATGAACGCTGGGATGCGATGTAGCGCATGCGTCTCGCTTGCGGTCTGGGGGCGCAAGCCGGAGGCTCGCGCTACACTTATCGGCGGAGCAACAAGCTCCGCTTCATTTGTAGCGACGAAATCAAGCTTTACGTCGACATCGAGGCGAAACCGAGGCCTTTTGCCTTTGACCTGGGCCACAGCCTGTTTGAGAAGTTGACAATACAGATCGAAACCGATCGCAACGATATGGCCGCTTTGAGCGGTGCCCAAAATGCTTCCGGCGCCGCGAATCTCCAGGTCGCGCATGGCGATTCGAAAACCCGCGCCAAGCGAGCTGTACTGTTTGATGGCGCTGATCCGTTTGCGCGCTGCGCCCACTGTCATCATTTCGCGCGGAAGCAACAAGTAAGCGTACGCCTTGTGGTCCGCGCGCCCGACCCGCCCACGCAGTTGATACAAGTCGGCGAGGCCAAACTGGTCAGCCCGATCGATGATGATCGTATTTGCATTTGGGATGTCGAGGCCGCTTTCGATGATCGTCGTGCAAACGAGCACGTCGATTTTCCCGGCAATGAATCGCGCCATGACGCCTTCCAGTTCGTCGGCATCCATCTGGCCGTGCCCGATCTCAACTCTGGCCGATGGACAAAGATCGACAACCCGGTCACGCACCCGCTCGATGGTCGCTACGCGATTGTGCAGGAAAAATACCTGGCCTTGGCGTTCCAGTTCGCGATCAATCGCAGCGCGAATGAGCCGGTCGTCGTAAGCGGACACTACTGTTTCGACGGGAAGACGGTTCAACGGCGGCGTCTCGATGGTGGACATGTCTTTTACGCCGACGAGCGAAAGATAAAGAGTTCTCGGAATCGGTGTGGCCGACAGCGTCAGTACATCGACCAGCTTAAAAAGCTCTTTGAATTTTTCCTTGTGCAGCACGCCGAAACGCTGCTCCTCGTCGATTACCACAAGGCCGAGATCTTTGAATACAACGTCCCCCGAAATAAGCCGATGCGTGCCAATGACAATATCGACGCCGCCTTTGCGCAATAGCTGCAATACTTTCTTTTGTTCGGATTGGGAACGGAAACGGCTGAGCATCTCGATGCGCACCGGGTAATCGAGCATGCGTTGCCGGAACACCTCGAAATGTTGTTGAGCCAGGACGGTAGTCGGCGCGAGCACAGCTACTTGTTTGCCGTCCATGACCGCTTTGAACGCGGCGCGGACAGCCACTTCGGTCTTGCCAAAACCGACGTCACCGCAGATCAGACGATCCATTGGTTGGGGACGTTCCATGTCGATCTTCGTGTCAATGATCGCTTTCATTTGGTCCGGTGTTTCGCGGAACGGGAAAGAGTGTTCAAATTCCGCCTGCCATTTTGTGTCCGGGGCGAATCCGTATCCCGGATGCGTTTCGCGCTCTGCCTGGACTGCCAGCATTTTCCCGGCGTAATCAAAAATGGAGGCGACCGCTTTTATTTTGGCCCGGGCCCATCTCCCGTCGCCGAGTGAGCTGAGAGGCGGCGATTTTTTTCCTGCGCCAACGTAGCGGGAAACCAAATACGCCTGCTCGAGTGGAACGTAGAGCTTCGCTTCGTCTGCAAACTCGAGCGCGAGAACTTCCTGCTGCTCTTCCTGGTAGGGACGGACCGCCGGGCCGTCCGTGACCTCAATAGCTGGCGCGCCCCGCGATCGCGCCCTACCGATTTTCAACAATCCGAGAAATCGCCCGATACCATGCTCCAGGTGCACCACGAGATCGCCCTCGTTGAGCTCACTGAAATCGATCTGTACGCGATGGCGTTCTGCGCGGCGCAGGCGCCTGCGAGGATGGGCCGCAAACCGCCCAAATAATTCCGCTGCCGAGAGGACGACGAGATTAGCTCCGGGAAAACAAAACCCGCGGCCGAGGGTTCCTTCAACAAACTCAACGTCCTCGATCGCACCCGCCATGATTTCGCGAAAGCGCTCGATCTCGCCCTCAGTCTGGAAATAAATGACAATCTTCGCATTGTTCGCCCGCCATTCTTGTAAACGTTCGACAAACTGCGCGCGTTTCGCCTCGGCGAGCACCAAATCGCCGACCGCAAACTCCCCGACCTCGCAATCCTGGAACGCGGCGCTGAAATCTTCCGGCCCGGTCTCGATCCAGCCTTCGCTGATCTGGATATGCGTACGCCAAACTTGACTGCTTAAGGCAGTCAAGTTGTCGTCTTCAGGCTCGATGTCGATGACCAGATCGCCCTCGGGGATGTAATCGCGAACATGACCGCTCTGATCCATCGCTCCCTGGTCGAGCAAAATCTCGACTGACTTCAGATCGCGCACCGAAGTTTGCGTGTCGATGTCGAACTCGCGAAGGGATTCGATCTGATCGCCGAAGAATTCCACCCGAAAAGGCATTGAAGCCTGCCATGAATAAAGGTCGACAATGCCGCCACGAACGGCGAATTGTCCGCGAGTGGTGACCTGGGCGACGCGCTCGTAGTTACTTCCTACAAGCCGTTCAAGCAGGCTTTCCATCTTCGCGGCCGCCCCGCGCTGAAGTTGGGTGACGGCAGATTCCAACGCGCCGTGCTCCGGCGCGGCTTGATCAAGACTCGCCCGTGTTGCGACAATGACATGCCGACCCGTTCCGCGCCCAATTTGTAAGAGAACTGCCAGTCGTTCCGCGGTAATTTCCGGGTCCGGCAAAACATTTTCGGCCGCTGCAAACTCTGCTTCCGGGAGGAACAGTGCGTCCGGCTGCCAGTTGAGCAGACTTTCGTAGAATAACTCTTGAGAATGGACACTGGGACAGAGGATCCAAATCGTGGAATCGGCAGCCTCCCGATCATCAGGGGATAGCCGACGACGGGCATGCGTGATGATGGCGCCCAGAAATGGTTGGGCTGACTGGATGACGTGTGAGAACTGCACCGGCCACTGAGCGCCTTGAACTGCGCGAAGCTTGTGCGCGATTGGTTGGCTCGCCGCGACACGTTCCAGAAGCTCTATGCCGATCGATTTCTGCACCGTAAAGTTTACGTCAAATCATTGCAGAGTTGTAGTCGCGTCTCTGTGGGCTGGTTATGGTTGTCTGCGTAAAACGCTGACTTTTGTAGCCACGGCGCTGCGCCGCCGTGCGACTTGCGCGCCGAACGCCTCGACACAGCGAGGCGGCTACAGCGTTTGCATCCCGGCTACAGATTTCTGCCGATGGCTGCGGCGACGGCGCGAAGACGCGGAACGAGCTCGGCAAAAATCTCAGGCGTGAGCGCCTGGTTTCCATCGCTCTTGGCCAGCTCGGGAGAATTGTGCACTTCGATCATGAGCGCGTCCGCGCCGGCTGCGACGGCGGCCAGACACATCTGCGGAACAAATTCGCGTAGCCCGAGCGCGTGCGTTGGATCGACAATGACCGGGAGATGTGTTTTAGACTTCAAGATTGGAACGGCGCTCAGATCGAGGGTGTAGCGGGCCGCGGTCTCGAACGTGCGAATTCCGCGCTCACACAGAATTACGTTGGGGTTGCCCTCGTTGAGGATGTATTCGGCGCTCAGTATCAAATCGTAAATCGTGGCACTGAACCCGCGCTTGAGAAGAACGGGAAGCGTGCTGCGCCCCACTTCTTTCAAGAGCGAAAAGTTATGCATGTTGCGAGTGCCCACCTGAAGACAGTCTGCGTATTTCTCAATCATGGAGAGATCGCGCGGGTCCATGACTTCAGTGACTACGGGCAGGCCCGTTTTCGCGCGCGCTTCTGCGAGAAAGCGAAGCCCTTCTTCGCGTAATCCCTGAAAACTGTATGGCGAAGTGCGCGGCTTAAACGCGCCGCCGCGCAAAATTCTTGCACCGGATTCTTTGACGATCGTTGCGATCGACTGAATTTGCTCCTGGCTTTCCACCGAACACGGACCGCAAATGAGAACAACGTCCTCGTGTTCGCCAAGGCGCACATCGCCGACCACAACCGAGGAGGCGCCACGAGAATCGCGCGCGGCAAGCTTGTAAGGTTTCAACACCGGAATGATGGCTTCCACACCCGCCATCGCAGCAATCGGCTTCTCGCGAAGTAGCGCTTCCGGCCCAATTACTCCAATGATCACGCGCGATGCGCCACGACTGACTTGCGCTTCCAATCCAAACTCGCGTACACGCGTGATGATCCGCTGGATCTGCTCCTCGGTAGCAGTTGGTTGCGTGATGACGATCATATTCCTGGCTGCGGAATGATCAGAATGCCGCTACCAGGAATTTTCTGCAAGCCCAGATAATGAGCCTGTATTCCCCAGCAATTCGTTCGAAAAGCGGCGGAGTGCCGCCCACTCCACAACGCAAGCGCGTAATCGACGTTTGCAACGACGGCGACGTTTTGGAGTGCGGGTCGCCTCGGCGACCGCTGCCGCTTTGGATTGTGAGAACCGGAATTCTCGTGGGAGGAATGGTACCCGGCGAAGATGGAACCTAGTTCGTGATCGTGACCGGCGTTCCCACTGAGACCGATTTAAAGAAATCTTCGGCCATGAACTCGGGCATTCGGATACATCCGTGCGACGCCGGATAGCCGGGCAAATAACCTGCGTGCATGCCCGTCCCCGACACGATGCGCATGAAGTAAGGCATGGGTGTGCCTTGGAAGTGAGTGCCCGGTGGCTTCGGGTCTTTTTTTATGTCCACGTTGGGGACGACCACCTTGCCTGACGAGTCCACATAATCTCCGAACAAGCTCGAGACGTGGTCTTTGTCCTTTTGAATAATCTTATAATTACCAATGGGAGTGTTTAATCCCTCGCGGCCGGTCGACAATTGTGAAACGCCAACGAGCACGCCGCTTTTGTAGAAATAGGCGCGCTGCTCTCCAAGACTGATTTTCACGGAAGGGCTTCCGCTAGCGTTGTCTCCATCCCAGTAAGAGACAGTGTCGCGTGGGGCACCGGCGGTGCCCTCCCCGTAAACGCCGCCCAAATAGGGAGTATTAGCGGAATACTGGCCTCCGCCGCAACCTGCGACCAGCAGCGCCAGAATAAGAGAGAGAACTGTGGATAAAATAGAAAAAAGGGAACGAGCCATAAGTTTTTCCGACGGCGTTTTTAATGCGCAACCTGCGCAAAAAGTCAAGCGAACCAATGCTGTGAGTGGATCAAACGATATCAACTTACGATACGATTCAGTAGGGGCAGTTCACTGAACCGCCCTTGGGCGATTGAGGTCAATCGCCCCTACCTCAGAATGACAGCGCGTTCATTTCTTACACCATTGATCCACCCAGTCGTTGACCGTTTTGTACCACAATTGGCTGTTCTGCGGCTTGAGCACCCAATGGCCTTCGTCGGGGAAATACAACATCTTTGATGGCACCTTCAGCACTTGCAGTGTTGTGAAGAGATCGAAGCCTTGTGAAACATCGAGCCGGTAATCGTTCTGGCCGTGCACTACCAGGGTGGGCGTTTTGAAATTCGCGGCATACTCGTGCGGCGACCATTTCCGATAAACATCCCGTTTTTTCCACGGCGGACCGCCAAACTCCCAATTTGCAAACCACAGCTCTTCCGTCGTGCCGTAGGCCGATTCCGCGTTAAACATTCCGTCGTGCGACACGATGCACTTGAAACGATTGGTGTGGCCTAACAACCAGTTGGCCATGTAACCGCCATAACTCGCGCCCAGCGCTGCTTCGCGGTTCTTGTCGATGAAAGGATAGGTTTTCTCCAAATAATCGAGTCCGTTCATCACATCGATATACGGTTTCCCGCCCCAATCACCGCTGATCGAATCTGTAAACTTCTGCCCGTAACCAGTCGAGCCGTGGAAATTGATCATCACCACCACGTAATTTCCGTTCGCGGCGAACAATTCTGCATTCCAGCGATACGTCCACTCGTTTCCCCAAGCCCCTTGCGGGCCGCCGTGCAGCAAAAATTTGAGCGGATATTTTTTGTTCGGATCAAATCCCGGCGGTTTGACCATGAATCCCTGCACGTCCTCGTTGTTCGCGCCTTTGAACGTGAACGATTCCAACGGCTGCATGTCGATCTGCGACAACAACGCGTCGTTCATGTGTGTGAGCGGTTCAAATCCAGGATGCTTTTGCTCCCAAATTGGTCCTCCATCTGCGAGATCATCGTGTTTCCAAATTTCGTTAGGTGCGACAGCAGACATGCGAGTGAAAAACAGTGTGTTCTTCGACCAGACGAGGTCGTCGGCGTGAATCTCTGCCGAACCGGGCTCTTTAAATTCGATGATCTCAGGGCCATGCGGCCGGGCCGGCAGCGCGACGAAGATCGGCGAGGCGCCGTGATCTTCGGCGGTCAGCAGCAGTGCCGAGGTTCCAAACCATGTGAAACTTCCGACAGATCGATCGAACTTCTCCGTGAGATCGCGAGTTTGACCTGATTGTCGATCTTGCACGATAAGCCGCCACTTATCGGCTTCGAATCCGGCGCGTGCTTGCGAGCGCCAGGCGAGATATTTTCCGTCCTGCGAATACAGCGGCGTGGTGTCGCTTCCGGGACTGGTGGAAATTTTCTTTGGGGCGCCGCCGGCGACCGGCACAATGAAAATTTCGTTGTTCGTGCTCGTCGCCTCGACTTCGTCGATGTTGCTCGTGTACGCGACCTCCTGGCCGTCGGGTGAAACCGCATACATGTCCTGGCCTCCTAACGAGAACGGCGGCACATCGTGATCGCCCGGAGTCAGATCGCGCGCCAGGTTCGCTTGCGACGCGTCCGCGCTCATAACAAACAAATGGCTCCGCTTGAACTCGGTGAACGCGTTCCAATGTCGGTAGAACAAACGCGTGAAGATTTTCGCTTTCACCTTGCTCTTCTTCAGCTCTTCATCCCGTTGCTTGTTGCACGCGTCGTCCTTGCAATCGGAATATACCGCCGACACGAATACGATGTTCTTCCCATCCGGTGACCAAATCGCACCGTCGGCACCGGTGGAGATCGAAGTAACTTGATAAGGTTTTCCAACCAGCTGACCACCTGCGGGGTCGAAATCGCTCATCCAGATTTGCGTTGGGTCGGTCGCCTTGGACATCCAGATCAAGCGCTTGCCGTCGGGCGAAAAGCGCGGCCGCTCCTCGTGATTCGGCGTTGGATTCAACCGTCGCGATTCACCCCCTGTCGCCGGCACGATCCACAAATGCGAACTCTTCGTGTTCGCGGCGAGATCGACATCTTGGCAATCGAACACGACCCATTTCCCATCCGGCGACGGTACCGGCGCGCCGACACGCTTGAGCTTCATCATGTCTTCGAACGTGAACGGATGTTTGATGTTTTGTGCGAATACTGAGCTAACAAGCACAAGGCTAATTGCGGCGAGAATCTTCATGTATCTGGTTTCTATTTTGTCCTTCCGAGTGAAGCGGAGGAATCTTTAACTAGCTCTGAAATCGGAAACATCCAGAGATGTCTCGACTTCGCTCGACATGACAATCCCAAGACATTTAAAGTGCTCCATGGCTCAAGTAACAATCGAAACAATCAAGAATGGACCTTACATAGTGACTGGCGAAGTGGAGCTGATCGACGCCGACGGAAACAAGTACCCGGTCGAAAAACGGATGGCGCTTTGCCGCTGCGGCGCATCGACCGAAAAACCGTTTTGCGACGGCACCCACTCGAAGATCGGCTTTCAGGCCGCTGAGAAAGTCGTGCCGGAATCGAAAGAATAACGCTTTGTCATTCCGAGCGGAGTCGAGGAATCTCTAATTGTGAAATCCAAAGCAGTTATAGCTCTCACGCTATCGTCCTTCGCCCTGGCGAATGTTCACGCGGAAAAGACCGCGCTCGTTGGCGGTACGGTAATCAATCCCGCCGACGGCAAAGTATTGCCAAATGCAACAGTTGTGATCGACGGCGATAAAATCGAACGCGTTTCAATCGGCAAACAAGATGCCGCAACGCTCGGCAAACAGATCGATTGCACGGGCAAATTCATTTTGCCGGGTTACATCGACACGCACATTCACTTTTTTCAATCCGGTGATCTGTTTACGCGACCGGACGGGACCGATCTCAACAGCGTGCGTCCATACAAAGACGAAGTCGCGTGGGTGAAGAGTCATGTGAACGATGTCTTCGACCGCTACCTGCGAAGTGGAATCACAAGCGTGGTCGACGTTGGGGGACCATTCTGGAATTTCGAAGTTCGCAAAACTGCGAATGCAACTGCCAAAGCGCCACGGGTGGCCGTGGCCGGCCCATTGATCTCGAGCGTCTCGCGTGAAAAACTCGATCTAGGTGATCCCCCAATCGTCAAAATAGACACGCCGGATCAAGCGCGCGCTTTCGTACGCAAACTGGCTGAACAAAAACCCGATCTTGTGAAGATTTGGTACATCGTCGACAAGGAGCACCCGGTTGAAAGTTTCCGGCCAATCGTGCGCGCAACGATAGAAGAAAGTCACGCGCACAAAATACGTGTCGCTGTCCACGCGACGGAACTGGATACGGCGCGCGCGGCGGTGGAAGAAGGCGCGGACGTGCTCGTCCACAGCGTGACCGACAAGCCAATCGATGACGCGTTCGTAAAGTTGCTCAAAGATCGCCACACGATTTTGTGTCCGACCCTGGTTGTCTTCGAGCGTTATGGTCGAACGTTTTCGCATCAGTTGAACCTGACGCCTGAAGAAAAGGCGTGGGGTAACCCGGAAGTGATCGCGTCGCTTGATGTCACCAAAATTCCACAGGACAAATTGCCCGAGCGGATCAAGAGCGCGTTGGCCAAGCCGGACGAGGCGCTGGATCGCATCAAGAAGACGTACGATATCGCGCAACCGAACCTAAAACGACTGGAGGACGCCGGCGTCACGATTGCAGCAGGGACGGACGCCGGAAACATCGGCACGATTCATGGCCCGGCGCTTTTCCGCGAATTTCAGTTAATGAAAGAAGCCGGACTAACGCCCATGCAAATTCTTCAATGCACCACCGCGAATGCCGCAAAACTCTTCGGTGGCGACACTGGCGCGCATATCGGTCAGATCGCCCCTGGCTATTTCGCTGATCTAGTCATTCTCAATTCGAATCCGGTCGACGATATCGCGCATGCTTCCGACATCGACAGGGTGATCAAAAATGGCGTGGTTTATCCGGTTGATTCTCTTCTGCAGTGATCGCCGGCGGAAAATGATGCGATGAACGGCCCGTCGTGTGTTCTCGCTGCATTAGCGCTGCTTGGCGCTTGGACTACGAACGGCGCAGTTGCATCGCCGACACCAGCAGTGCCGAAAAGCGTCAATGAGATCGCAGAGGCTTATGTGAAACTGGTGCTCGCGATGGGCCAACATGATTCGGATTACGTTGATGCGTATTACGGCCCGCCAGAGTGGAAGAAACAGGAAAAGAAGCCGCTGGATGCGATCGCATTAGAGGCCACCCGATTACGTGACCAGTTGGCGAAGATTTCCGAGTCGACGGACGAGATGGAGCAGTTGCGCCGCAGATACTTAACAAAGCAACTTTCCGCGCTCGAGGCGCGAACGCGCATTTTGAAAGGCGAGCGCTTGAAGTTCGATGAAGAATCGCAGGTTCTTTATGACGCCGTTGCACCCATTTTTTCGGAAGCTCACTTTCAGGAGATCCTGGCCAAGCTCGAGCCGAAACTTCCAGGTGAGGGATCGCTCTTGCAGCGTTACGAGAGTTGGCGGCAGGCATTCGTGATTCCCAAGGACAAGTTGGACACGGTTTTTCAGCTTGCCATCAAGGCGTGTCGCGAACGCACGCTCTCGCACATCAAACTGCCCCCGGGTGAAAATTTCAGCGTCGAATACGTCACCAATAAACTATGGGGCGGTTACAATTGGTACAAGGGTGGTTATCGCAGCATTATCCAAGTGAATACCGATCTGCCAGTCTACATCGATCGGGCGATCGACCTAGCTGCGCACGAGGGCTACCCCGGTCATCATGTCTACAACGCGTTGCTCGAGAAAAATCTCGTCCGGGATCGCAGTTGGGTTGAATTCTCGGTCTATCCGCTTTTCTCGCCACAATCACTCATTGCCGAAGGCACCGCGAATTTTGGCAGGGAGGTGGTAATTACAAAGCCGGAGCGGTTGGAGTTCGAGAAAAAAGTGCTCTGGCCGGCAGCGGGGATAGACCCGTCACGCGTGGAGGAATTTTATGCGGTGCAAGATTTGGTAAAGCAACTGAACTACGCCACGAACGAGGCGGCTCGGCGTTACCTGAACGGTGAAATCGATGCGAACGCGGCAGCGACGTGGTTGCAAAAATACGCGCTCATGGACGAGAAACGGGCGAAGCAAGCCACAAAATTCATCGAGAAATACCGCAGCTATGTCATTAACTATAATCTCGGCGAAGACATGGTGCGCACGTACATCGAGAAACGCGGCGGCACGGCGGAGCAACCCGAGAAGCGCTGGGGCGAGTTCGAGCAGTTGCTGGCGTCTCCGCGACTGCCAGGCGACATACGTTAACGTCGCCAAACGCGGCCGGTTGCGGTCGGCACGGCTGCCTCTACAATGAATTTGTGCCTTCACTAGTGCTGGCATCCGGTTCGCCCAGACGCGCTGCGTTGCTCTCCGAGGGTGGATTCCAATTTGAAATTGCCTTGCCGAGCATCGCAGAAAAGTTCGATGCCGATCTCACGCTACGCGAGCTTACGATGTGGAACGCCATTCGAAAAGGAATGGCTATCGCGCAGATGCATCCGGATGAAGTCGTGCTCGCGGCCGACACGCTGGTCGCTCTGGAGAACCAAATCATCGGTAAACCAGCGGATTTGAGCGAGGCTGCGAAAATGCTTAGGCGCCTGAGCGGACGGACCCACGAGGTTTGTTCTGCTGTTGCGATTTATCGGCAAACATCGGGAAGATCAGCAGTCTTTCACGAGGTGTCGCGTGTTCGTTTTCGCCGGCTGAGCGAGTTGGGCATTGAGAGTTATCTCGCGAAAGTGGGTCCCCTCGACAAGGCCGGAGCTTATGCCGCGCAGGGAAGCGGCGCTGAAATCATCGCAAGAATCGACGGCTCATTCACCAACGTCGTTGGTCTGCCAATGGAAAAAACCATCGCTGAACTGGCGAAATTCGGGATTCAGCCAAAAACGGCCTAACGAATTGAGTTAAGCCGCAAATCTAAATCAGATGTTCGCGATTATCGGACCGGAGTCGGATCGTTTTTGTCTGCAAATTATGTCTCGCCCGGACGAAACGCACGGTCTTGCTCTTGGCGCGCATAAGGATCGAATGGGTAACGGCCGTGACGCCGCCGTGAGCCCGCACCCCGTGCAGGAGAGCGCTGTCGCTGATGCCGGTTGCGCAGAAAAGAATGTTCTGGCCGTTCGCGAGGTCATCGGCTGAAAAAATGCGATCCAGATCTTTTTTGTAGCCGCCGTCAACCAGGTTCTTCCGTTCCTTTTCATCGCGTGGCCACATTTTGCATTGCATATCGCCGCCGAGACACTTGATGCCCGCCGCCGCCAGCACCGCCTCGGGCGAACCGCCAATACCCATGTAAAGATCGACATCCGATTCGGGCAGTGACGGAGCGATAGCCGCGGCGATATCGCCATCGCCGATCATGCGCAACGACGCACCTGCCGCGCGAATTTGTTCGACGATTTCCTTGTGGCGTGGTCTGTCGAGCATCATCACCGCGACGTCCTGAACGCGTTTGTCCACCGCGCGAGCAACAATGGCCAGCATTTCCGGAATCGGCATCTCGATGTGAAGCGAATCGCCGCGTTTTTTCATGTAATCGATGACGCGCGGCCCGTAAGCCAGTTTCGACATGTAAAACGATGGCACATCCCGTAGCGCGACCTTAACTCCTTTCTCAGGGCTCGCCGCTGCGATGCAACTGATGGAGTTGGGCGCACCTTTGGAGATGTTGGTTGTGCCGTCGATCGGATCGATGGCGATGTGAAATTCCGGCGAACCTGGCACCCACGTGCCGAGTTGTTCGCCCTTGAAAATGCCCGGCGCTTCGTCCTTGATTCCTTCGCCAATGACGACTTCGCCGCAGATGTTCATGAGATCGAACATGCCGCGCATGGCGTCGCAGGCCGCTGCGTCGGCGGATTCCTTGTCGCCGCGCCCGAGCCATCGGAGAGAATTCAGGGCAGCGGCTTCCGTCGCGCGCACAAAATCCAGCTCGATGATTCGCTCGATGTCCTGGTAATCTCGTTTGGGTAATCGCAGAGCCACGGGGCGTTAATTTTCACGCACGTCGCGCCTGATGACAAGAGCACTGTCAGAGGGACTTAATAACTGACTTGTGATTGGTCGCGCTTAATTTTCTATTTCGGCGACAAGCACGCATGAAGCTTTCGTGTGTGCAGTGAAAGGCCAGCGCTCGCTGACGCAATGCAGGCTTGATTTTGGCGCGGGTTTTCATTTGGATGGCAGCGTGCCTGCTGATGATCAGGTGACGTCACTGAGCCCGATTGGCGGAAATGCTCATGATGGTCCGATCGCGTTTACGACCACGCACTGGAGCGTCGTGCTAGAGGCGCAAGGCGAATCACCGGCGGCACAAGAGGCGCTGGAAAAGCTTTGCCGCACGTACTGGCGACCCATTTTCGCCTTTCTGCGACGACAAGGGCTTCGTCCGGACGAGGCAGAGGACATCACCCAAGGATTTTTTGCAGAGCTATTGGAGCGCAGAAGTCTGAGCGCCGTGCGCAGGGAAAAGGGACGACTTCGTTCCTTTCTGCTTGGGGGACTGAAGTATTTTGTCGCCAACGAGGAACGTCGGGCGATGGCGATCAAGCGGGGAAAGGGACAGCGGCTCATCCCGCTGGAGGAATTCCGCGCTGACGATCGGATCGAGATGGAACCAGCCGATCCCGTGACTGCCGAAATGATTTACGAACGCCGCTGGGCTTTGACGGTGTTGGAGCGCGTACTCAGCCGATTAAAGGATGAATACCTCGCAGCGGGTAATGCCGTATTGTTCGATTCGTTAAAGGAATTGCTACCGGACGAACCGGGTTCGCCATCACAGGCGGAGATCGCCGCACGCCTGGGGATGAATGAGAATGCGGTCCGCCAGGCGTTCTACAGATTTCGGCAGCGCTATCAATCGTTATTGCGAGAAGAGATTGCCAACACCGTTGCTACACCCGGCGACATCGAAGACGAGCTCCGCCATCTCATTGCTGTACTGGAAGCGTAACGCATGGCAAAATTTTACGGAGTACAAACGGGGAGTACACAAGCCTCTCCGTCAATGATCAGGGTAATCAGAATTTGCCGAAAGTGTGGCGCCAAGATCTTTTCCGACGTGCCAGAAGGGCTTTGCCCCAGGTGCGTGCTGAAAAGTGCGCTAACAGTTTCTTTAGATGCACCTGTAGCCGGGGGCGACTCGTCCGCCGAAGCCTCGGCGAAGGCGGATGACCCCGGCTGCGCGCACGGGCCCTCACGCGATGAAGCCAAGGCTGCCGCTTCCGATAGTAAAAGAGCTACGCGCGCCGCTGAGCTGCTAGGAGAACTGGGTGATTACGAACTGCTGGAAGAAATCGGTCGCGGCGGACAGGGCGTGGTGTTTCGGGCCCGGCAGAAAAGTCTGAACCGCACAGTAGCACTAAAGGTCATCAGCCTCGGTCAGTGGGCGAGCAAAGCGCACCTGAAGCGTTTTCGCCTCGAAGCCGAAGCCGCGGCGTGTTTGGAGCATCCCGGTATCGTTCCGATTCACGAAGTGGGTGAGCGCGACGGCTCGTGCTACTTCAGCATGAAGTTCGTCGAAGGTGGACAACTCGACGAAGTGGCCAGGCGCGAGCCGATACCGATTCGGCGCGCGGTAGAACTCATCGCCAAGGTCGCGCGAACTGTTCATTACGCGCATGAACATGGAATTCTTCATCGGGACATTAAACCGGGAAACATTCTGCTGGATGCAAAAGGCGAACCGCATCTGACCGATTTTGGTCTTGCCCGATTAGTCGAATCTGAAAGCAATGTCACGCACACGCTGGACGTCCTTGGCACGCCCAGCTACATGGCGCCGGAACAAGCGGTAGGAAACAACGCGGCTGTGAGCAGTGCCACCGATGTTTATGGGATCGGTGCCGTTCTCTATCAATTGCTCACGGGTCATCCGCCGTTTGCCGGAGGAACAACCTACGAGACGATCAAGTTACTGGAGGACACTGAGCCGCGCCCACCGCGATCGCTGAATCCGAAAATAGATCGCGATCTATCCACGATCTGTCTCAAGTGCCTCGAGAAGGATCCAAAGCGTCGCTACGGCTCCGCTCTCACGCTGGCTGAAGATCTCGAACGATGGCTGAAGTATGAGCCGATCTTAGCCAGACACGCTGGCGTGTTCGCTCGCGGGCAGAAATGGATGCGGCGAAAGCCAACGAGCGCGCTCCTGGCAGCGTCTCTGGTTGTTCTTGCAGCGGCGAGCGGCTGGATCGTTTGGAAAAGTGAATTTATTCGGCATCCGGTAACAACCGGCGTTGCGGTACTGCCGTTTGAAAATCTGAACGACCAGAAAAATAACTCCGTGTTCGCCGATGGTGTTCAAGACGACATTCTGACCAAGCTGGCGAAGATCGCCGACCTGAAAGTCATCAGCCGGACCAGCCTGATGGAATATCGCGGCAAACGAAATGTGCGTCAGATCGGCGATGCGCTTCACGTGTCTCACGTGCTCGAAGGAAGCGCACGCAGGAGCGGTGATCGGATTCACTTGAATGCGCAGTTGATCGACACGCGCACCGACACCCACGTTTGGGCCGAAGAATACGACCGTGATTTGAATGATTTGTTCGCAGTCCAAGCTGAGATAGCGCAAAAAGTTGCCCAGCGCCTTCACGCCAAACTGTCAGCTAGTGAGAAGGCGTCCATTGAAGAGCGACCAACTCAGGACTTGGTGGCCTATGATTTTTATGTCCGCGCGGTTTCCCTAATTTACAACGCCCAGCTGCCCTCCCAGGCGAATTTCGTGGATCGCTCCGAGGCTGTGGAACTGCTTAATAAAGCAGTTGCTCGTGATCCTAACTTCTTCCTTGCCTATTGCCAGTTAGCCTTTGTGCACGATTTGATTTATCAGCAAGAGATTGACCACACCCCGGCTCGCCTGGCCCTGGCAAAGTCAGCCATAGATTCTGCATTTCGGTTGAGACCGGGTTCGGGAGAAGCGCATTTGGCGCTGGGCTGGCATCTCTATTGCGGATATTCCGATTACGCCCGCGCCCGCGCTGAAATTGCTGTTGCTCAACAGAGTTTACCCAATAACCCGCGAGCTTTTGAGTTAGCTGGATTGATTGACCGTCGAGAAGGTCGCTGGGCTGAGGCCAC
>WNFW01000156.1_pt1 | contig 40491 bp, 32 predicted proteins | sample 5400131 | NCBI WGS metagenome assembly WNFW01 (sample SAMN13153362, study PRJNA577476) | soil metagenome | isolation source: 20 cm soil or saprolite under grassland replicate 1 | place: USA:California | collected 2016-06-15
GAAGGGAAAACCCTGGAGAGGCGGATCGGATGGCTCGAGAAGCGCCGCCGGTGTGCAGAGAAAAATGAAAATTACGTAGTCGATCGCGAACGCCAGCAGCGAAATGAAGACTGCGAGAACAGGCTGGTCCGCCCGCCACACAATAACGACGAAGGAAGGGCCGGCGAGAAGAACGGTAAACCAGACAAATTGCCAGCCGGTCACAGGAATAGCGAAAAACAGGTCTGCCCAGTGCGGTATGTGTTTGTCATGCGGCGATTGCGCTTGTATCGTTTGCAGTTTTCGATACGCTGCTTTCGATTTGTCGAAACGATTCTCGGCGCCGTTGACGATAAGCCCTTCCGTAAACATGATGCTCAACGCGACCGCGAGAAGAAACATCATCGCGAAGAGAACGCCCCTTGCAGAAAGCTCGACGAACATGTTGCCGGTGATGTCGTGCCCCGGCGCGCTCGTAACAACAGCCGTGAGCGGCAGATAGATCAGCAGCACGGACAAGATGAGCCCGTATTTGAGCAAGCCGACGAGCGTGAAGAGTTTTTGCACTGGACCGGGCATGGCTCAACCTCCTTATCGTCTTGCATCGGCGAGAATCACGTCCGCCGCCTTTTCCGCGATCATATAGATTGGCATGACCACGAAGAATCCCGGGATTCTCGGAAACACCGACGCGTCAACAACACGCAGTCCCTTTGTGCCGTGCACCCGGAAGTCGCTGCTCAAGACGCCGCCCTTCTCCTTCGGTCCGATGTGACATGTGCACGAAGCGTGATGGCCCCAGGCGCGGTCCTGCACAAACTGATCGATACCGGCGTCACTCTGGAGATCGACGCCTTTCATGACTTCGGGATGGAGCTTCAACATGCCCGATCCATCGATCAGCTTATTGACGAGGCGGACCCCCTCGCGCATCGCGGTGAGATCTTTCGCGGAGTCGGCAGTGGGAGCCCCGGTCGAGTCGCGCTCAAAATAGTTGAAATCCACCGGCGGCGGATCGAGGGGCTCTTTGGACGCGAGTGTCACCCGGCCGCGAAACCGCGCATGCGCTTTAAGCAGGAGCCAGGTCCACTTATCGTGCGGCGCTCTGACGGAGTCTTCGGACCAGCCGGTGTAGTAGCCGGTAAATTCACCCGGAACGCCGAATATAAATAAGTCCGGCTCGTCATTCTCGGCGACGCTCGAGCGCGCGAGAAAGCCGATGACGGCTCCGTTGGTGGCATAGAGACCTTTACCCTGGTTGCGCCAACTCTCGAAGAACTCGTCCCCCTTTGGCTGATCTCCAGCCGGACCGTGAAACGTAGCCTGTTTGAGGAGAGGAAACACCTCCTCGGCTTTGGCAACGATACCGACCTCGTAGCGGTCCTGAAGATTCTTGCCGACTCCGGGAAGCTCGACGCGCAACGGGATATCGAATTTTTTCAACTCGTCCCGCGGCCCGATGCCGGAGAGCATCAGTAGCTGTGGCGTGATATAGGCGCCGGCCGAGACGATGACTTCGCGCGTAGCGCGGACCGTCTGCGCGGGGCCGGTCGGTTGCCCGAAGCGGTTTGGATCCCGATCGGCTTTATAGAGATGCGCTCCGGGAAGATAGCTCACGCCGACGATTCGTTGCTTGTCTTTGTCGTCGAAAACGAGTTCCGTGACGTGGCAGCGCATGCGCACCTCGAGCCGGCCAGTGGCCCTGGCCGCGTTGATGCGCTCGCGTGTGCCGGCGCGATGCCCTTTCTCGTCGATGCCCATGGGGACGGCGATCACTCCCACTCCATGCCGCTTGAGAACGCGGAGATCGTTGGGATCGAGTTTTGCCGTGAGACGATCTTTGCCCAACCAAGGCTGGTCCCAAAAATGGATCGGAAGATGCTCGCGGTTGGTCACTCCGGCTCGAATTGCGATTCTGCCTATGGATGGATCATGGTGCCGTATCGCCGCACCGGCGAGGGCGATCACGTCCGCGAATCTCGTCGGCAGCCATCCGTCTGTGCCGTGTCCTCCCGCCGAGTCGTCGCGGTAGAGGCACCGCTCCACCCGCGCGAAATAGTTGTTCATGTTTTCAGGAGCCCAGGTACGGTCGCCGGTTGCGTCGCTGATTACCTGCCAATCGCTGTTGTGCGGCCGGATAATGATCATTGCGTAGTGCGCCGTACAACCGCCGAGTGTGCGCGCGCGCGGATAGTAGATTCCGTGTCGTCCGGCCTTTAGCTCTACCTGATATTTGGGATCTTTCTCCTGACGTTTCTCGTCGGCGTAGTGACGAACGTAATGATCGAGGCGCATCTCTTGGTCTTCGGTGGCAAGACCGTGCAGCACAGGCACCTGATAATTCCAGGGCGACTCGTCGCCTCCGGCTTCAAGGAGCAGCACCTTGTGCCCGGCCTCCGCCAATCGCGCCGCGACGGTCCCGCCTCCGGCGCCCGAGCCCACTACGATGTATTCGAATTTTGCGTCAGATTCGCTCATGCTAAATCTCCCTTTCTAGCTTCGGTTGCGTGCCGGACCATCAGCGCACCTTGTGCCCGTTTACGCGCGCGACCGTCGACGAATCGTTGCGATCGTTGCGCCAGGTCGGATGGCTGAAGTGGATGACGAAATCGCCGTTGTAGGAAACGACGGCGTTGTCGAAAACGATCCTTCCAATACGCCGCCAATTTTTGAACGAGCGCCGCTGAAAGACCGGCAGCCCGCGCGTCGTGCCCTCGTCGGTCACTTCAATGTTGAAGGTGAGCGTGCGCTTGGGCTTGGGATCGCCCTTGTCGAAAATCTGCGCCATGATCTCGTCGCGAAAGTCCAGCGCCTCGCCTTCGATCCGCGGCTGCTCCGGCGCGACCAAAAAGCGCTGGAACTCCGGCGCCCGCGTCCCTTCGCCCTTCGGTTTGCCGATCTCGGCGATCTGATACAGCTGCCGCTGCGAAGGTTGCTTATCGACGCCCTGAAACACGGCGCCGGTGACCAGCAGGACCGGCAAGGCACCGCCGCGCCGCCATGCGCGAGTATCGGGAGCGTTTCGAACCTCCGCGTCGTTGATATAGTTGCTGTAATCTCCGCCGAGGTCCTGCTGTGTGATGAAGTTGGCGGTGCGAAGCAGCTCGGCGTGATTCGGGTCCGTTGTGGGATAGAGCTTCCCTACCAGGGCCAGCGAGCGCGCGTGGCCGCGCCGCGTCTCCGTGCAGCACGTGGAATAGCGTCCGATCGCCAGCGCCCGGCTGCCTTTTTTGAAGTAACCTGAATACGGATTTTCTTCCGTGATCTCCCACAAGCCCGTGAGGCAAATGCCGTTCGGATGCAGCAAACGGCGATAGCCCTTGCGGTCGGCTCCCCAGCGCAAATCGGCGTGGGAATCGACGGCGCGCTCGGTGGCCTTGCGAAAAAGATAGGGCGCGCCGAACGGCAGGACGCCGCGCAAAACACTCCGCGTCGTCACTTCGTAGACCGGCAACGGCGGCTCGCCGGCGCGCCCCCATACTTTTTGATAAGGATTGGCGAAGATCGCGTCACGCACCTCGGAGAACCGCGACCCTTGATAGGCGCGATCTTCATCGGTGATTCCTTCGATCCCAAAAAACTTCGGCTCCATATCACGCCCCCATAAAAATCAGGCATTCGCACGCTTATAGCGCCATCGCGTAATCAGCCAGACGACGATGACTATGATCAGGATCACTGCGATGATCGTCACCATCCCGGTCATCTTGATTGGTTCGCAGCAGTTGGCGGTTGCTTCCTTAAAGAACGCCACGGTATCGCTGAGTGAGGCGAGCGCGCCCGAGAGGCCGACGTTGGGCGGCGCAGGCGGGGGCGACGTTGGCCACGGCTCGGCGAGATAAGGGAACTCTTTCAGGAACGGCTTGTCGTTCACCGTCGCGCGCGGCCACTGCGGACTGTCAATGTAGGCACCCTCGACCAGCGCGCAGTCGCCCTGGTCGCAAGTGAGCGCCGCCACGTCGTCGGTCAGCTTTCGCCCGTTGGGAAATCCGATCGGATACTGGTTGGTGTAGATCATCACGTCGGGAAATTCGTCGTAAGGTCGGATTTTGAACAGTGGTTGATACGCGTTCACGAGCGGCGGCAGGTACTGCATCAGGGTCTTCTCGATCCGGGCCCTGGTCTGATTGTGCGCCTTGATCGCGGCGGCGTGCTGGCTCGGATGGAGAGTGTTCAGGAAGTCGAACCGGCCCTGCTGCGAGCGATTCGAGCGGCCGACGTGATCGATTTGCACGCCGTCTTTCAGTCGCGTCGATGTCCCCCACAAAATCCAGTCCCGCTGGCTTTTGGGAAACGATGAGAACGGGATGGCGAGCACCATCGCAATCGTGTTCCGCTTGAAGAAGCGCGGAAAGATGAACGGGTCGTCGCGCACCCCGGTGAAGACCTTGATACGGTCGGGGTTCTGTAAGCCTTCGTACTTGACGCTGTTCAAGCTGGCGTCGTTTTTGAGCCGGATTTTGATCGTCACATCCTCTTTGATCCCCTCGGGACTGGCGATCGAGCCGCCGTAGCGCGCGCGCTCCTCCTTGTTGTCCACGGTCACTTTGCTGTGCAGATCCATATAGATTGCGAACTCGAACGGCTCGAGCTGGTACGGCGGTGGGGCCGTGAGCGCCCGCCGCGCGTTGAGCATAACGATCATCTGATCGCCGTCGGGAAACGCGAAAAGATCGGTGATGCCGGATTCCAACACTTCGAGGTTGATAGGATCGGCGTGATCCGAGCTGTTAATGGCTGCCGGAAAGAGAAGCAGCGCGAGAGCGAGCGACAAGATACTTGCCTTTTTCATCCGTGATCCCCTTTCACCGTGCTGTCGCACATCGAGCTAGAAAGTCTTCAAAAACTCGATCAGGGCCAATTTGTCGTCGTTGCTGAGCGGGACCTCGTCTTTGTCCTTGAAGTAGCTGGTGCCGAAATAGTGCCCGCGATTGACGACGAAGTCGGGGCACTTGCTGAGCTCGATTAGCGGATCGACCAGATTGGCAAACGCCTCGCGCTTTTTTTCCGGTGACTCCTTTTCGGCGGCCTTCAAATCCTTCGTCGCTTTCTTAAGCAACTGTTTCAGCCGTTCAAAGTGGTCGAGCCGTTCTGGGAAACGCGTCCCATCAGAGACGAGCGGCAGGTTGGCCAACAAGCCGACCGGCGTCCCCGCGGGAATCGGACCGACTTCAAGCCCGTTTTTGCTAAAGAGCCAGGGGAGCCAGTCGCTCAGCCAGTCCATAAAGACCGCGAACTTCCCCGGCAGATATCCCCATGCAACTCTGAGATAGCTGTCTGTCGTCGTGCGCTGCATATAGCCGGGAACTTTATCTCCCAGCAGCGAGTCCTTCCGACGCTTTTCCGGCCAGAGCATCTGTTGGATCGAATCGTTGAAAGACGCCATGCGCGCCTCGACGCTCGGTTCCCCGTAGAAAGTTCCGACGGCGTTGTTGAGCAGGTACGGCGCTGTCGACCACAAACTGATGAGCGAAGCGGGCCGGGTGTAGCCGCGGCCGTTGCCTGGCATCGGATATTCCCAGGCCTCGCCCGTTTTCGGATTATGCACCGTGAACTTGCCGACCGCCGTTAGGTCTTTGTAGGTCGTGGAGGTGAAATTGTCCCAGATGTTGTCGCGCAGGCCGTTGGTCGCGAGCGGGCTGCACGCGTTGGTGTCGAGCAAGGTGACCGGAACGCGCAGCTCGGTGGAAAGGAAATTGTCCTCCAGGAAGTCGGAGCGCATGACGATCTCGCGCATCGGCTTCTTGTACGCTTCGGTCTTGGTCCAGGCCCAGTAGCGGTTCCAGCAATCCAGGTAGCCTGGCCCTCCGCACTTTGCGTAGTCGATTTCGGGCGGCGCCGGCGGTTGCTTGCCCGAGTGGCAGCGCGCGCAGGTCTCGGCGAAAACGATCTTGCCGCGATTGAGCTTGTTTTGATCCGTGGCGAGATGCGTCTTGCCGCCCGGCGCGTCTTTCAAGTAATCGGGCCGGGCGCCCGCGAGGAAAAACAGCGCCACGTCGGGAGTCTGCGCCACGTTGGCGTTCCAATACGTAGAGGTTTTCTCCAACACGGCGATCTCGATCGGCGTGATCCTTTTTCCGGGGAGATTCCCGATCAGCGGCTTGAAATGGAGCAGCCATTCCTCGCTGAAGAGACCGATATTGAGATACACGCGGTTCAACGCTCCGAGGATGCCCACCGAGTCGGCGCCGTCTTTGAGGACGTGGGCGGTAAGAACCGTGTCAGGCGGTGTGAAAAATTTGGATAGGACCTTGGTCCTGTCGTAGTCGTTGAATTGCTTGTTGTTCAGCTCGCCGCCGGTCAATTTTTCCGGGTGAAACTCGGCCATCTTGAGACGCGCCGCGATGCTGTAGACCGCGTTCATCGTGCGCGGGTTGTTGATGTTGTCGCTCGAGACAAGCGAGGTGTCGAGTGATCCCGGAAGCGAAGTGTGGAAGAGCTGGTAGATGAAGTTCTCGTGCCGCTTGTACGGATTCCAGAAAAAAATTCTGTCCAGCCAGAAGTACTGCGCACCGGGGTTCGAGTTCAGGTTCTTCCACTCCGGATTCTCGGGATCTTTGGGCGGATCGATCGGGCTCGGACCGACGTGGCAAAAGCCGCACGACATCCCGACCCGATACGGGCGCACCAGGTTCTTGTCATTGTAGTAGTCGGGGTCGTTGTAGTACCTGACCGGATCCCATTTTTTCTTCGCCGCCTCGTCGAAGGCGGGGTTAGGAAAGAGTCGCAGGCCGACGACTCCGCTCGCGTAGCCGTAGTAAGAGCCTAACGGCACCGTCTTACCGCGCGCGCCGACTTTGACGCCCGGATATTTTTTTTCGTCCTCGAACGGGTCGGGAGAGCCGACGCGTTTGTCCAGCCATAGGCCAAACCGGTTGGGATCGCCGCACTTGCCGTACGGTTCGGCCTCGCTCTTCTTGTCGTTCTTCCAGTCGCAGCCCTTGAGGTCCCACTGCTGAAAACCCGGCTCGTTCACCAGGCCGAGATATTTCCAGCGGTTCTGGCGGGAGACTTCGTAGAATTGGCGGTCTTCGCCCTTGCACTCGTCGTCTTCGTCGTAAGCGTAGTAGCCGGGCGGATAGGGCGCCGGAGAAGATTTGTCTTTGGCATATCCGGACTGCTTGTCCTTTTCGTATCCCGATTGTTGGTCTTTTGCGTATCCGGACTGCTCGCCTTTAGCGTAGCCGCCCTTGCCCCCTTCGCCGTAGCCGTACACGGGGTTTTTGTTCCCGCAATACCTGATGCCCGGATGAGACGAGACGATCTTCAATAGATCGAAGGCGCCGAAGGTGTTGTTGGCCAAAAAATCCCACAACGTATCGTTGCCCGCGGTCCAGACGACCCAGTTGTTGTGCCCTCTGTTATAAGCCTTCCAGGCTTCTTCCTTCGAGAGGAAGGGCAGCGCTTTGTGCACCGCCTCTGAGTCCAGGCCGCGGTCCATGGCGCGCAGGTAGTCATCATCCGATCCAGGCAGGTCCTTGGCGGTGAGACCCGCCGTCATCGCCTCGTCCACTACGGAGCCCGGCTGCGGACCTCTGCAAGCGCCGAGAATAACGGTGCAGAGCAGAGCCGCCGATAAAAAGCCGAGCCCGCCTTCCAAAATGCGCATAAGCTACCTCCTTGCCGCCTTTTCGTCGATTACGCTTTCATCACTTCGAGCAACGCCGAAACCAGATAAAATAGTCCGGCCACAAAAATTCCCGCCGAGCCGTAGCGCAGCACGCGCAGCGGAATCTGCGCGGCTTGCGGCGCCGCGCGGCGCGCCGCCTTGAGCGCGCCGAAGATCGGCAGCACGACCATCTGGTGGCCGATCTCGACGCCGAGGCTAAACGCGACGATGGCCAGCCCTACGGCAAGACCCGCCATTCCTTCCATCGCGCTGAGCAGTCCGCCGGCAAAGCCGAGGCCGTGGAAAAGACCGAAAAAGAAAGCGACCAAGAGCCTGCCGGCGCCGCGGCTCTTCTCCGGCACGATCACGTTCTGAAGCGCGACGAAAACGATGCTGGCGGCGATCATCGGCTCGACGATATTCGACGGCAGCCTGACGATGTTCAGCACCGAGAGGGTGAGCGTGATCGAGTGGGCGAAGGTGAAGGCGCTGATGACTCTTACCAAGTCCCACAGCGTCGCTACCGCCAGCGCGAGCGCGGCGATGAAAAGCAGATGGTCGTAGCCCGAGAGAATATGCATGATGCCGTGGCGGATGTACTCCTTCGCCATGCGCGCTTTGTCGAGCCGCGACGCCGAGTCGCTGGCGAGCGCGTTCACGTCGAGGACGAGCGGCTCTCTGGAAGTCAGCAACAGCCCTTCCATCGGAGACTCTCCGTCGCGCCGGGCGCGCACGACGTAACTCGCCTCCCAGGGATTCCCCGGCGCGAACTCGAACTCGCGGAGCACGTCTTCCTCGAAAGCGATGCGCGCTGGAGCGCCGCCGGCGATTCGATATTCGATCTCGTAAACCGGCCGCCCGTCGGCTTCTGCGGGAACTTTGACCACCCGCCCGTCGAGCGGCCGGCCATCGGCCGCGAGGCGGAGGTGTGCGATGAGATAGTCGCCGTGTTGCCGCACCATCTCGAGCGCCGTCAGATCTTTCCGTCCGGCATAGGCCGCGGCCACGAGCACTTCTTCCATCGAAACCCTCGCCGTCACGCTGACGCGCTCGGGAAAAACCACGACCTCCAGCGCACCTTGCGAAACCGGATGCGCACCGGCTGAGCCCGCCTCAAAAGCCGCGAACGCGAGCGAGCACGCAACGATCAACCGGAGCCGCTTAGCGATGAACATGAAAATTCTCATAGCCGGGGTTCATTTCCGAAAGCGCCTGCAACAACCGTTTGCCTTCGCCGGTCCGGCCGGCGGCCAGATGGATCATCGCGGCGTGAAAAAACAGATGCGAATCTTTCACGCCGGACGCGAGCGCCTTCTCGATCGTTTCCAGCGCTGCGGCGAATTGGCCGTTGCGGTAAAGGGCCCAGGCCAGCGCGTCTTGGGTCAGAAAGTTTTGCCGCAGCTCGATATCCTTGCGCGCCCACTTCACGGCCTCGGCGCCGTCCTGGCGCGAGTCGGCATAAAATCCTGCGAGATGATGGTAGTAATGAACTTCGCCGCGCGCGGTCGATTCGAGATACCCGGCCAGCGCGGCGTCGTGCCAGGGCTTTGCCTGATCCGGTTTTCCCATGAACGCGAAAAGATCGCCGAGCGCTTGCTGGAACTCGGGCCGCGGCGCGCGCCCGACGACTCTTCCGTAAAGCGCGACGGCCTGGTCGAACTTGCGCTCGGCCCCGAGCAGCTCGGCCCTGTGCTCGTCCGCCAGCCAATAACCGGAGTAGGCTTTGTCGGCCTGATCGTAATGGGCCGCCGCTTTTTGATAACGCCCGCGGTTGAACTCCAGCAGCCCTCTCTCCAACTCCACCCAAGCGTAGGAGCGCATCTCTTTGGCGGAGATTTCATTTTCGGCTTGACCGTAGAGTTTGTCGGCGAGCTCGATATCGCCGAATTTCGATTCCCAATAGGCGAGGCGCGCGAGATTGTCCCAGGTCGGGTTTTTCTCGATGGCGAGGCGATACCCTTTTTTCGCCTCTTCGTATCCGCCCTGCTGAAAGGCGATGCCCGCTTTTAGAGCGATGATTTGCGAGTTGCCGGCGAAGCGCGCAAGCGCTTGGACGTCGCGATCGGCTTTTTCCAGCCGGTGCAGCCGGAAATCCAGATTGGCCTTGAGCAGGTAGAGATCGGCGAGCGGCCCGCTTTCACCGATAGCACGATCGATGGCGGCTTGCGCGGCATGTAAATCGGCATAACTGCCCGTGAGCAAGGCGCGCTGATAGATTCGATGGACGTACCGAGTCGCCTTTTCCATATCGGACGGCGCGGACGATGCGCCGTCTTTGAGATCGGAGATGTCTTTTTGAATCCGCGACAGCTCGGCTTCGTAAGCCGTCGGCGCTCCCGGCTTGCGATCGATCATGCTGACCAGGGGAAACGAAAGACCGATCGCTGTAACGGCGATCAATATCGGTTTTAGAAATCGCATTGCGACCTGCGGAATGCGCTGCTGCGCCCCGGAGCCCTCACCATGGTTCAGCCAGATATGGAAACTGCTTGAGGAACGGCTTGTCGTTCTTCAGCGGATTCGGCGGCGTCTTGGGCTCGATCTTCACTTTGTCCCACAAGCTCTGATCGCTGAGCATGTCGATGTTGTATTTCTTCCCGTTGATCTCGGCTTCCATGTCGAGGAAAAGCGAGAGAAAGCGCGTCGCGACTTGATCTTCCGGCCGCCTGCCGTACGGCCACGTTCCGGTCGTGTCCATGTCGATGTAATTGACGTTGGGCACGAAGATCTCGAACGAGCGCCGCAGCGGAATGTTGAGCCCCTTCTTGTTCCACTTGTTGTCGGGCATGTTGAGCTCCTGAAAAATAACTTTCTTCGCTCGTGGAAAAGCGAGAATCGGGGAGTCGTAGGTCCGGTGGACGGAGATGGGCGAGTTGTCGTGGTCGAACGAAGTGCGCAGCCCCAGCGCGGTGATCGAAGGTCCGAAGCCCCAGCCGAGATGCGCGAGGCGCGTGACGAAGTGCGGCGCGAGCCAGAAGTTGTTGCCGCCGATCTGCCGCTCGTCCTCGCGCTCGTTCAAGGCCGCGTCGGCGAACGCCTGACCGTCGGTATCGACGAGCTTGTACTGTCCGAGCTCTTCCTCAAAGCCGGTCTTCGAGGAAAATAGCCCCGTGAACCATCCGGTAAGACGGCTCATGAATGGCCGGCGATCGTCGGGGATCGTCGCGACTTTGTGGGAGGCCTTTAAAACCCAGCTCTCGCCCCAGGCGTTGACGATCCTGTCGTTTTGCGGCGACTGCGTGATGAAGGCGAGCGGGATTTCCAGGATGATCGCGTTGATGTTCTTCCCCGCCTGCGCGTCCTTGCCGCTGTAGACGAAGCGGTAGTTACCGTTGGCGTCTTTGTGATAACTCTTCCCGCTCCAGGTCAGCGGCCCCTTGGGAAGATCGAGCTTCACGCCTTGGCCGTGCTTGGGATTCACCGGGTCGAAATTGAAAAGCTTGTTGCCCTCCAGCTCAATGAGCGTCTTGGGAATCGGCAGCTCCCGCACATCGGTCATCGTGTGCGGCACGTGATAGAACTGGGGCGCGTAATTGATCGAGCGGAAAAATCCCGGCAGGTCGTTGAAGAAGGCGTCGTCGCGCCCGCCGACGAAAACCTTGATCGTGGCGCCGCCGGCCTGGACCGAGACCGGCTTGTTCGTATCGATCGTGTTCGAGAAAGTGCCGCTTGGGAAATCGATAAAATCGATCTTCGCATGCCCCGCCTGATCGACTTTGACCCGAACTTCCCCCGGCTTCATGTGCAGATACTTCTCTTTGACGGCTTCGAAATACTTGAGCAGCGCCTCTAGGCTGTGGTCGTCTTTGAGCGGCGGCGCGGCGCGCGGACTGGCGTAGAGCTTGATCCGATAGAGCATGTCCGGGTCGAGCACGCCGGCTTTCGGAACCGAAGCGAAGGTGAGCGCGATGACGACCTTCTCCCCGCCGCTCGTATCGTCGCTGGGCCATCCGAACAAGTCGTAGAGGTCGGCCGCACTCACGTCGATGTCGGAGAAAATGGAATTGACCGCGTTGGGATCGTTGTGGTCCGCGGCGGGCGACCAATTCAGCAGCATCGTGCCGCTCAAAGCCGCCACACAAAGAATAAAACAAACGCAAACGATTCTTCGAAGAGTCATAGATCCTCGTGTTATGAAGGTCGTCGGAAACTCGCCAATGCTTTCCCCTGCGCCGTCGCCCGCATGGGCCACGGACTACTGGTTTCACTCTCCACTTGTTGACTCGTCAGATCTCCGTCCCAACGGAGAGCAAGGGCTATACCAATTGCGCTCCACAACCGATGGTCAAAGACAATCAGCTAAATTATCAGCAGAAATTTTGACGGTTCTCGGTTGCAGGTCGAGATAAAAAGAACGCGACCGTAAACAAAAGATACGCAGCGTAAACGATCGTATAGAGGCTTTGGGGGAACGACTCATCCTAAAACGTTCGCTCGAAAGACCAAACGCACTTCGGGTTGCATCCAAGAAATAGGCGTGATCAGAATTAAACTGCGCCTGAGATGCTATGCAGGCGTCGCGTGAAGTTGGCGGTCCCGACAAGTTGCAGCAACGCTCTAATCTCACACGACGATTTATATGTCAAGAAAATTTTTTGATCGCGTTGTAGCAAAGTGGCTAGGTCAGGCTGCGGGAATCACAACGCCGGTTGAAAAACAGGATGATCTTTGTCACAAAGACGGAAGCATGCACACCAAGACCGCGATCATTTCCGTCGAGAATCTAAAATCGGACGATTTGCCGAAATTGCGCGAAACACTTCAGGCAGTTCCCGGTGTAGAGAGCGTGGAATTCAGTTTGGAGCGGAGTGTGGCCGTGATCGAGTTTGACCCGCAGCAGTCTCACATCGACGACTTTCTGCGGGCGGTTCTGAAGGCGGGATTCAAGGTACTTTAAGTGCAGCAAGCAGAGGGCAGAACGCAGTCGGCAAGAGAATTCAACTGCTGCGTACTGCCAACTGCATACTGTTATCAGTTGCCCGCCACGGTCATGCGGGAGATCTTGATCGTTGGCGCCGCAATTCTTCCCCGCATCTCCAGATCATTACCGACCATTCCAATGTTTTGAAACATTTCCTTCAGATTACCGGCAATGGTCACCTCTTCCACAGGATAGCTTAACTCTCCGTTCTCGATCCAGATACCGGCGGCGCCGCGCGAGTAATCGCCGGTGACAAGATTGACGCCGAAGCCGATCAGCTCGGTAAGATAGAGGCCAGTTTTAACAGAAGCGATAATTTGGTCCGGTGACTGTGCGCCGGGAGCCAAATAAAAATTCGACGGCGCCACTCCCGGCGGTTCACCCACCGACCGCGACGCATTACCGGTGGAAGCCAACCCCAGCTTTTTGCCGCTGTAGGTATCCAGTAGGTAGCTCTGCAGCCGCCCTTTATCGACAATGGTTTTCTTTTTCGTCGGAAGCCCTTCGCCATCGAAAGGTTTAGAGCCGAGCGCGCCGGGAATGGTTCCGTCGTCGATGACCGTCACCCACTCCGATGCGATGCTCGTTTCCAGCTTGCCGATCAAGAATGACGCGCGCTTATATAATGAATAGCCGGATAGTGCCGAAGAGAGATTGCGCAAGAGCGAGCCGGCCATCTCGGGATCGAAAACTACGGGCACCTCACAAGTTTTGATCTTGCGCGCGCCCAGTCGTCTCAAAACCCGCTGCGCCGCTTTCTCGCCAACACTCTTGGGAGATTCCAGCCGAGCGAATTTCCGATTCGAGGAATACCAATAGTCGCGCTGCATCGATCCATTAGATTTGGCCACCGGAGCCACGGAATGTCCGAACGTCGACCCTTGGTACTCACCGGAAAAGCCCTGGCTGCTGGCATAGATGATCCGACCGGACTGGTTGGAAAACTCGGCTCCCTCGGAGTTGGTGATTCGCGGGTCAAAGTCCAGGGCGACTTTCTCGGTCTCGAGAGCCATTTGGATTTTTTCTTCCACAGATATGGATCGTGACTCGTCGTCCAAAAGATCCAAATCGGAAATCTCGCGCGCGAGCTCCTCTGGCGCGGGCAACCCACTGTGCGGGTCCTGGGCCGTCGCTCGAGTCATTTGCACGGTATCCTCGACGAGTCGTTCAATCGATTGCTTGGAAATATCCGAGGTCGAGGCTGAGGCTGAACTCGATCCGAAGAACAGACGCAAACCTAAACGTTTTTCCTGCGCTTGGCTGATTTTCTCGACTTCACCCAGCCGCACCGTAACAAAAAACGAGTCGCTCTCAACCATCACCACGTCCCCGGCGGTTGCACCCTTCTTTTTCGCGTCGGCGAGAATGTCCCCGGCCAGGTCTTGACTCAAATCGTAGCGTTCCATAGTCTTTGTGAAAACCCGTTCAACAAATTCAAGCCGTTCAAGTGGTTCAAGCCGTTCAAGTGGTTCAAGCCGTTGGACGATTTGAACTTTATTATGGTTATTGCGCCGCCGTCCCGCCGACTGTTAAACCATCGATCTTTATCGTGGGCAGTCCAACCCCAACCGGGACTGACTGGCCATCCTTGCCGCAGGTCCCGACCCCCTCGTCCAGTTTTAGATCTGAACCGACCCTAGAAACCCTCGTGAGCACGTCTGGCCCGTTTCCGATTAACGTCGCCCCTTTGACCGGGGTGGTTACTTTGCCATCCTCAATGAGATAGGCTTCGCTGGCTGAAAAAACAAATTTGCCGCTGGTGATATCGACCTGACCGCCGCCGAAGGAAACCGCATAGAGTCCCTTTTTAACCGAGCGGATAATATCTTCCGGCGCGCTCTCTCCCGCCAACATGAAGGTATTCGTCATCCGTGGCATGGGGATGTGGGCATAGCTCTCCCTCCGGCCGTTTCCCGTCAAAGGCATTTTCATCAGTGAGGCGTTGAGGCGGTCTTGAAGATAACCTTTGAGCATTCCCTTTTCGATGAGAACGGTTCGATGGGTCGGCGTACCTTCGTCATCGACATTGATAGATCCGCGGCGCGATGGGATCGTGCCGTCATCGACAACCGTGCACAGCTCCGACGCCACCCTCTGACCGATACGATCAGTAAATGCCGAGGTCTTCTTCCGGTTGAAGTCGCCTTCGAGTCCATGACCGATCGCTTCATGGAGCAAAATACCAGGCCAACCCGGACCCAAGACTACGTCCATTGTGCCGGCCGGCGCGTCTCGAGCGCTCAGGTTCAGAATCGCCTGACGCACCGCCTCTCCAGCGTAGCGTTCGTAGTCCTTGGTGTCGACGAAGAACCCGAACTCGACTCGGCCACCGCCGCCGAAGCTCCCGACCTGCCGATTGCCGCTTTCCTCGACGATGCAGGTCACGTTGAGGCGGGTAAGCGGTTGAATATCGCCAACAACGACTCCTTGGGAAGACGCGACAAGCACAATTTTATACTCGCTGGCGATAGATGCGAAGACATTCTTGACCCGTGGGTCGAGCCCCCGTGCGAATTTATCAATCTCGTAAAGCAACGAAACTTTCTTTTCCAACGGGACATCGGTCACGGGTGTCCTTGTCGGGTAGAGATCATGAGCCTCGCCCTTCTGCTGTCCCACCGGGATTGGCAGCTGAGACTCGCGGTTCTGCGCGATGTACCGAGCCGTGCGGGCAGCCAATTCCAAATTCTCGATGGTAATGTCATCCGTATACGCGTAGCCGGTCTTAGCTTCTGCCACAACCCGCACTCCCACGCCATTGGCCGTCGACTGGGCGCAGTTCTTGACCAGCCCTTCCTCCAGACTGATTCCTTCGTTTCGCCGATACTCGAAGTAGAGGTCGGCATAATCCGCCTTCTTACCCACAGCGGTCGCGATGACTTTTTCCAGATCTCCGGTCCCAATACCGAAATTTCGGTCAAAAAATGATTGCGCGGGAACGATTTCCTGTGGCATATTAAATCTCCCTTATGGCAGTTTTTACCATACAAGTACTGGCTCTTTAAAGGGACTTGTAGCTACTTTTTGATATGAGTCCTTTCGCCCGAGTATCTGTTGATCGCACGGACGGCTTGCGCTAGAATCGGTAAAGTCGGATACGACTATGGCTCAGAAAAAAATCGTACATATCGTCGGAACCGGAACTATCGGAGAACCGCTTATCGGCATACTTTCGACGTTCCGAGAACAATTCGGCATCGACGAAGTTACGTTTCATAAGCGCACACCGCTTATCACCGATCGCTCCAAGGTCATCGTATCCTGCAGCCAGGGCGCGAAGCTTTGCGTCGACAAGGAGAGTTGGCACAAGTTTGTCGACATGGGCATGGAGCCAAGCCTCGAGGCCGAAGAAGCGATCGAACGGGCCAGCGTCATTATCGACTGCACTCCGGTGGGTAACGAAAACAAGAAACAAATTTACAACAAGTACGCCGGCAATGGCCGGGGCTTCATTGCCCAGGGAAGCGAATACGGCTTCGGTAAGATGTACGCCCGCGGCATCAACGACAAAGCCCTGGTTAAAGGGAAGGACGATTTCATTCAAGTCGTCAGCTGCAATACCCATAATCTCGCGGTGCTCATCGACACGGTCGCTTTGGGCCTTGAAAAGGAAGATAACCTCGAAGAAGGACGCTTCGTCTGTATGCGTCGCGCCAACGACTTGAGCCAAGAGGGCGAGTTCATACCTGCGCCCGAAGTCGGAAAGCATGATGATACCCAGTTCGGCACCCATCAAGGACGGGATGCTCACTATTTGTTCAAAACCTTGGGACTGAATTTGAATATCTACTCTTCGGCATTGAAGCTGAACACGCAATACATGCACACGATTCACTTCAATCTTAAGTTGCGCCGCGGCATCAACAAGGATGAGCTCATGCGCCGGTTCCAGTCTAACGGCAGGGTGGCGCTCACAAACAAAAAGTCGTCGGCTTCGGTCTTCTCGTTTGGTCGAGATCATGGACTGTTCGGACGAATTTTGAATCAGACCGTTATCGTGACGCAGAGTTTGGCCATGCGCGGTGACAAAGAAATCATCGGAACCTGCTTCACTCCGCAGGACGGGAATTCCTTGCTTAGCAGTCTCGCTGCGACCCTATGGTTTCTCTATCCGGAGTCATACGAGGAAAAACTCCAGCCCGTGCGGCCCTACTTCTTTAGCGAGATCTGACACCTACTCCCTCACATCCGCCGAAATCCCTTCGAACCGGACGCTATCACCAGTTTTAAAGCCGTAACGGCGGGAAAGCCCGCCGTTGATCTCAAGAACGAACCGGCTCGGTGCCAGGACAGAACGACTCTCTAATGAGAACGGGACCGCTTCTTCTACGATTCCGACGATCTTCCGATCACTATTGATAAAAAGCATATCCAGTGGAATCGGCGTGTTTTTCATCCAAAAGGGATGCTCGGCTTCCGCCGAAAATAAAAAAATCATTCCGTGATTCGCGGCCAATTCCCGGCGGTATTGAAAACCCAGTTCTCTCTTCACCGGGGTGTCCGCAATCTCGACTTCAAACGTAAGCTCCCGTCCCTCTTTTGTCGAAATGGTTACCTTTGGCTGCGCCTGGCAAGCGGTACTCAAGAGAACTGTGGAGAGAGCCAGTAACAGAGAAGAGGCGTTAAACATTATTTGGTGAGATTCTTTGCCACGATCTCGGCAATGTCCAAAACTTGCGGCGCGGCTCCCTCTTCTTCCTTGGCGGTCTCTTCCGTAATCATCCGCATACAGAACGGACACCCGGTTGCTACCGTCTTGGCACCGGTTTGCTTCAACTCACGGTAGCGGTTGGTGCTCACGCGCTCGTTGCCTTTCTCTTCTTCTTTCCAAAACTGCCCACCCCCGGCGCCACAACAGAAGCTGTTGCTTCGGTTGCGCTGGGGCTCCGTCAACTGTGCGCCCGTGGACTGGATGAGCGCCCGTGGCTGATCGAAAATGCCGTTGTGGCGTCCCAGATAGCATGGGTCATGATAGGTCATTGAGCCGTCGGCGCTTGCTGAGACTTTGAGGGTTCCATTTTGCATTAACTCGGTGATGAATTGCGTGTGATGTTTAATTTGATAGTTGCCGCCGAACTGTGGGTACTCATTCGCGATGGTATGAAAACAATGCGGACAGGTGGTCACAATCACCTTTGGCTTCGCCGCATCCAAAGCGGCGACGTTCTCGGCCGCCATTTGAGCGAACAGGTATTCATTGCCGGTGCGTCGCGCCGGATCTCCCGTGCATTTCTCTTCCTTGCCCAGCACCGCCCAACTGACGCCCGCTGAGTTAAAGATTGTGGCCATGCTGCGCGCGATCTTCTGCGCGCGAGGATCAAAAGCCACGGCGCAGCCCACCCAGTAAAGAACCTCAGGATCCGGGTTTTGGTCTATGGTGGGCACGGGAAACGGCAAGCCCTTCGCCCAAGTCAATCGCTCGTCAGCGGAAATCCCCCAGGGATTACCGGCCCGCTCCATATGGTTAAACGTGTTCTTCAGCCCGTTGGGGAATTCCGCCGCCGCCAACACCCGTTCGCGCCGAACGTCAATAATGTGAAGCATCTGTTCATTTCCTACGGGACAAACTTCGACGCATGCGTTACATGTCGTGCAGGCCCAGGCCGCCTCTTCATTCAAGGCAAAGTCGAGCAAGGGCCGTGGACTTTCCTGTCCCGCGGCAAAACTCGGGAAGATGGCGTTCAGCTCGAAGCGTTCATTGATGAGAATCGCCGCCGGACTGAGCGCCTTCCCGGTGTTCGTCGCCGGACAGACGTCCTGACAGCGGTTGCACATGATACAACTGTAAGCATCCAGTAAGCGCGGCCAAGTAAACTCCTCCAGCTTTGCAGCACCGAAGACTTCCTCGTTCTCGAAGTCCATGGGCTGTAATGCGCCGGGGTTTGGTTTTTTCAGCGCCAGGTTGATCGGCGCCATAAAAATATGAATGTGCTTCGAACGGGGAAAATATGGGATGAAAATCAAGATCGAGCCAAGCGCTCCCCACCAGAAAAAATGATTCCAAACTTCCACGGCTCCAGGACCCATCCCGGAAAACATTCCCGCAAAAACAGAACTCACCGGATGAAACGGGTCGGCGCCTTCGCTAACCAGCCGTGTTGCCGTGAACATGAGCCGGCTGCCGACGTGGAAAAGGATGAAGGCCGCTACGATAGAAGAATCCCGAACTATTCCCGGGCGAACCTCCGGTTGCAACGGAACGTTAGGGGCAAAGGCGAAGTCTTTGGGGCGAACGAAAAACCGGCGGAGAATCAAACCGATCATCCCGACCAACACCCCGGCCGTGAGCAAGTCCGCCAGCAGGTTGAATGGGTTCCAAAACCCGCCACGGGCTTGGACAGAGAAAAAACCCTCGATCACATCGACGGCGTTGACTAGAAAGTAGAACACGAAGCCGTAGAAGACCATCGCATGAAGCACGGAAACAATCGGCCGGGTTTTAAAGACGGATTGCTGCGTCAGGACAATTAAGATGGCGCGGCGGATCCGCTCCGGTAGATTGTCCAAGCGAGGATCGGGCTTGCCCCGGGAGATAACTCTATAGACATCGTAGAATCCCTTTCCACCGTAATAGAGCGACCCGCCCGCAAGGAGGACAAAAAGTATTTTTTCCAACGTTGTTAACATGCCGGTCTGCTCGACCTCCGTTTCTCAACTTACTTATCCTTGCAGGAATCTATTTGTCAAAACAAACGGCGGGCTTCAATTCACGCATGTAAGCCAATCGCGATTTGGCGTTTCAGACGCCGGCGCTTGCCGCGAGGGGGAGCCCCTGTAATCCGACCTCATGACAACGACAATTCTGTCGATATGTCGAAGTTACAAAATAGGATGACAGCAGGCGCAACAGGAAGCGATTATCCGGAGTATCCTAGGCGTTTGGAAAGCTCATTTCCAGCCCGAATTACCGCAGGGGCGATGTCATTCTTAATAGATTCGGGATTCAGTCGATGGCCCGGCCCGACGATCGCCAGGGACCCTACGAGGGTTCGGGTGTAGTCACGAATCGGCACCGCCACGGCGCTCACGTCCTCGGTGAATTCTCCCAATTCCACCGCGTAGCCGCTTTCGCCGATTTCTTTCATTTGCTCCAGAAGCACTTTACGATCCACGATCGTTTTGTCTGTGTAACGCTCTAATCGCTCCGGAAGACTTTGACTTAAGCCCCCTTCGGGCTCAAACACGAGATGGACCTTGCCGGGCGCGGTACAATGCGCCGGCAGCGCCGTACCCAAGAACGAAACGACCCGGACCGCGCGCGGCGGTTCCACGAAATCCAGAGGAATAATCCCTTTTCCCTTGCGCATTGCGACAAACACGCTTTCCTTCATGTTCCGGGCTAACTCTTCCAAAATGGTTTTAGATTGCAGCAATAATCCCATTTGCTTGATGAAGGTCTGACCGAGTTGCAGACACTTCAAGCCTAGACGATAGTTTTCGGATACTTTGTTCTGCTCTATATACCCGCGCGCCTCGAGGGTCGCGAGCAGCCGAAAAACATTGTTCTTGTGAAGTTTCAATCGCTTGCTCAATTCGGTAACCCCGATCTCATCGACGCTGCCGTTGAATTGCTCTAACACGTCGAGAGCATGGGAAACGGATTGGATAACGTAATTAGATTTTTCGCGCCGGACCATGCTCCCTCCCGGGTGTGGAACTGGCAAATTTTCGGACTGTTTTCACTCTAAAGAAGTTTACTTCCAAAAAGGCGTTTTAACCTATCCCAGGGTACGCTGGTTGTCAAACAGCCACGAGTGAGCGAAACCTGTCTAAGTCGCTTTGAGGTTCAACGATCGGCCTTCGAGATGCGACATGTGAAAATCAACCACCGTCGCATTTCTGCTGCATTTCTTCATTCGGGGGCCGAATTCTTCGTCGCCCCAGTCCAAATGCTACGTGACAAAACGCGCTCAACCCAGGGCCATTTAACATTGAGGTTTCACGAGCGCCCCCTTGATTGTCATGAGCGGATAGGGCACTATCGTCCGCATGAGCGATCGGCTGGAAGTTTCGCGTTTGGCCTTGGGTTGGTGGCGCTGGTATTTAATTCAGCGTCCGCACCGTGGCTGATTCCAGTCATACAATTCAAATAATTTAAGGAAGGGCCATAGGTGGAAGCTTATGGCCCTTTTTATTTGTTAAGATGATTCAACCGACGTTTAAAGAATTCTGTCAGCTAACCAAGCAGGGCAATTTAATACCGATTTATCAGGAATTGCTGATGGATCTGGAGACACCGCTTTCCTTCTTCAAACGGCTAGAACGCGACCGCTATTCCTTCTTGCTGGAAAGCGTGGAAGGTAGCGAGCGCTGGGCCCGCTATTCCTTCTTGGGCACTCAGCCTCACTGCATTTTCAAGGCGAGGGGAAATCGAGTGGAAATCATCGAAAACGGCAAATCCAAAACCCTCGTTTCTGATGCGCCGTTGAAATTACTGGAAGAGCTGTTGCGAGACTATCAAACAGTGACGGTTTCGGGTGTTCCACCCTTTTTTGGCGGCGCCTTGGGATATGTCGCCTATAACGCGGTCGAACAGTTCCATGAGATTGCAAGCGACAAGAAAGATCCGCTGGGGATGCCGGAGATATTTTTCCTCTTCGTGCAAACGTTGATTGCTTTCGATAATTTGAAGCATACGATTAAAATAATTGACAACGTAAGAGTGGATGAGGAAACCGACCTTCGGAGGGCTTATGAGCAGGCAACCAGAAGGATTGAAAAAGCGGTCTCCTCTTTGCAGAAAAAACCTCGCGGAATCGAACCCAGGGACGTGAGCGAAGGCAAAGGCGAGAGACCATTCCGCTCTAATCTAACCCGAGAGGGATTTCAAAAGATCGTAAGTAAAGCCAAGGAATACATCAAAGCCGGAGACATCATCCAAGCCGTGCTTTGTCAACGGCTCGAGACGGAAACCGCTACCGATCCGTTTGAAATCTATCGCGCCCTGCGTTTCATCAATCCCTCGCCTTACATGTTTTATCTGGAACTGGAAGATCTCCGGGTCATCGGATCTTCGCCCGAGACCATGGTTCGCCTGACCGGCGATACCATCGAACTTCGCCCGATCGCCGGGACTCGAAGACGCGGCAGCACCGCAGAAGAAGAAAAAGCTCTCGAAGCCGACTTGCTTTCTGACCCTAAGGAGCGCGCCGAGCACATCATGCTGGTCGACCTGGGACGCAATGACGTTGGCCGTGTCGCGCGGGTCGGCACGGTCGAGGTCAACGAGCTGATGGCCATTGAGCGCTACTCCCACGTGATACACATCGTCTCTAACGTCCGCGGACAACTGGCCGCAGATAAGACGCCGTTCGACCTGTTCGTCTCGGCGTTTCCGGCGGGGACGGTTTCAGGCGCCCCGAAAATCCGCGCTATGCAAATCATTAGCGAGCTCGAACCGGAAAAGCGCGCCCTTTACGCCGGGGCGATCGGATACTTCGGCTACAACGGCAACCTGGATACCTGCATCGTCATTCGCACCATCGTGATGAAAGGCAAAAAAGTCTTCATCCATGCCGGAGCGGGGATCGTGGCTGATTCTGATCCCGAGATGGAGTACCAGGAAACGCTAAACAAAGCTCGCGCGATGCTCAAAGCGGTCGAACTCGCCGAGCAGTGGGGCGAGCGATGATCGTTCTGATCGACAATTACGACTCGTTCACTTACAACCTATATCACTATCTAGGCGAGCTGGGGGCCGACGTGACGGTTGTTCGAAACAACAAGATCACGCTCGATGAAATCCAGGCCTTGGGCCCGGAGAAGATCGTCATCTCACCGGGGCCCTGCACTCCCAGAGAAGCTGGTATTTCATGCGACGTCATTCTCCGTTTTGCCGAACGGACGCCGATTCTCGGTGTTTGCCTCGGCCATCAGTGCATCGGCGCGGCCTTCGGCGGCGTGATCATTCGCGCGCCGTCGATCATGCACGGCAAATTATCGGACGTGACGCACGACTCACAGACAATTTTTGGTTCTCTAAAGAACCCCTTCGCCGCTATGCGCTACCATTCTTTGGTGATCGATCCGGCACGGCTTCCTGCCGATCTGATGGTCAGCGCACGCACCTCGGATAACGTCATCATGGGCGTGCGGCACAGGCGCTTCCCCGTGGAAGGGGTGCAGTTTCATCCCGAGTCGATCCTCACCGAAGAGGGAAAGAGACTTCTCGAGAATTTCCTCGACTGTTACTGACATCCGCATGAAGCTTCTCTGTTTCCAAGCGAAGCGCTTCCGGTGGAAAACACATTCGAAGACCCTCCCGGAGGTGGTGGACCGAGATGTGGAAGAGGAAGTGAGAGATGCAATCGTCGTCTTCATCCATGCCGAGAGGTCGGACGAAGATGAAGCGAGACGGGATTCAGTACTGCGTCAGAGCCTAAAGCACATCAAATGGCTGGCCAACAAAAGAGCGCTCAAGAATATTGTCATCCACTCGTTTACTCATCTCGGCGGCGAGACGGCCTCGCCTTCGTTCGCTGAATGCTTCATTACCCTGTTGGCTCAGCGTCTAGGCGATACCGCTTATCAAGTTTGGATTACCCCGTTTGGTTACTTTTGCGAGTGGGATCTCAGCGTCTTCGGTGAGAGCCTGGCCAAAGTGTGGAAAGAAATCCACTAAGCCGCCACCGATCCTTGAAAGATTACGACCTAATACGGATGCTCTAGACAGCAGACACAAAATCTCTGATGCATGGTATAATGGGCTAGACAGAGAGGAGGGATGAAAAATGATTCAGGCGAGACAATCATGTCGCTGTATCCTGATGCTCATAGCGCTCCTACCCTTATCCGCATGTAAGGGGAAAGAACCCGCCTCCAAACCTCAAGAGCTTCCCGACCTCAATGCGCAGATTCACTCCTATGTCACGCTGGAGAATACAAAACTTCGCACAGGGCCTGGCACGCAGTTTCGAACCATTGCCGAGATCAGGCAAAACTCCAAGGTGCAGGTCGTCGGGAAAGATGGAGATTGGGTGCTGATTGTTTCCAAGAAGGGCAATGCGCCCGGTTACATCGAGATGGCTTCCATAAAGCCCGCCATGGGCGAAGAACAAGAATCCCCCGCTCCGCCCGCTCAGGGAAAATACGAGGCGGTGGTCGATACCCAGGTACGAAGCGGTCCGGGGCTACATTACTCGGTCGTCGCTCAAGTGAAAAAGGGAATCAAGCTCAACGTCGTGAGCGAAGAGAACGGCTGGCTGAAAGTGGAATCGAAAAGCGGCAAACCGCCGGGCTACGTCGACGCGAGCTTGGCGCGGCCGGTGGGAAACCAACAGAGCACCGAACGCTGAGCATTCCGAAACTGCTGAAGGACGGAGTTACAGAACGGCAAATTCCTAGCCGACTGGAAGCCGCTAAAGCTTCAGTAACTGTGCCGCCGTGCGGCCCAAGATGGCTTCCTTGGTTGCGTCGCTTAACGCCAAAGCGCGCACCGCATCGATATAGGCCTTCAACTCTTTCATTCCCCGCCCTGTATCCGTGTTGACGCCGGTGAAGTCCTGGGGATAGTCACTGGCGAAGAGCAAACGTTCAGGGCGGATACCCTGCAGAGCACAGTGCAAAGCCGCCAGGCCACCCTCGAATCCTGCGAGGTCGAAGTAGAGCATGTCGAAATAATCCGCGAACGGCCGCTTGAGCGTGCCGAAACGATAGCCTTTCGCGAGGAGGCGGTCCTTCACGGCTGCAATGCCGCCGCCAAAGTGGGCGATCACGAGCTTGAGATCGGGGAAGCGGTCCAGAACTCCTCCGGCAATGAGGCGCGTGGTGGCAACGGTGAGATCTACTTCGCGGCCTAAAACACGCGGCAGGTCGTAGTCCTGAAGCAAATCGTAACCGACCGGAGCCAACGCCGGATGAACAAAGATCGGCACATCGAGTTCACAGATCTTTTCGTAGAGGTCATACAGCTTTGGCGCATCGAGCGACACACCTTTCGTCTGTGACGTGATCGTGATGCCTTTGAGTCCGAGATTTCGAACCGCACGATCTATTTCCTGAATTGCTTCTTGACCTTCCAGTACCGGAGCTTGGGCGAGGCCAACAAACTTGCCTGGATAATTCGCCTGAACTTTGGCGAGATCGTCGTTGATGAGCCGGCATTCATCCATGGGAGCGCTCCAGCCTAAAAGACACGAAAGCACCGAGACATCGATGCCAGCTTCGCTCATCTCTCTGAGCTGCAGATCGAGATCATAAAGTCTCTTGTGCATGGTGGTGGCCCGAAGACCGCCTTCTTTCAGATAGGTAGTTTCCTCCGCATAAAGCCCTCGCTTCTTGGCCAACTCTACGGGAACATAGTGATGCTGAAAATCGATAACCATCTGTCAGCGAAACCTCCTTCCTCTGTCAGATTCAACAAAGTGATTTCAGATTCCGATGAGCCGGACGCCGTGAGATTATCTGCGGCGCGCCAAAACAGCGGTAGCTATTAATTATCACGGGTCGCTACACCGCCGCGACGGCAAATCAAAACGCACGCCAATTTGGCATACTTTGGCGTAGAAAACTTTGCAAAAGTGACCAAAACTACCGTCATAGGGCCAAAAGTCGCCTCGCCCCTGAAATCGACAGACCGGCGCAGCACAATTCTAAAGAGTAAAAAATTAGCCAGGAACTTGAACCGAAATTTAAACCTGCGCAAACGACCTAAAGAATGCTAAAATGTTGGCGCTTCAGAGTTGGCATAGGAGAGTACCATGGAAAACATATTTGTCTGGATCTTCATATTCGCCGGCGCAACCATCGGTCTGTTAGGAATCTTTCTTATCGCGTCGGAGCGCGAACTCAAGAAGAAACGTCGAGAAGTTGAAGCGCTGGCGGCAAACCTCGGCGGCGATGCCGTCGATAACGCCGCGGATCAGCCGTCTGACACGCCCCGGGCCGAAACCCAGGCATCAGGCGGGCTGATGGCGCGAAACAGCGAACTCCTTGGAGAAGTCTCTGCCCTCTCCAAAAAGCTGGACGCGGGTCACAAAACTATAGAAGAGCTTCAGATCGGCCAACGTCGCCTGGGAGGCTATCAATCCGAAAATCACCAGTTGCGGACTACCAACCAACAGCTGCAAACAGAGATCGCGAATCTCAAAAACCAACCGCAACCGAGCGAGCATCATCTCGCCGCCTCGGCCAGTAAGGATGAGGAAGTTAGCGACCGCCATTCGCAGTTAAAACCCGGACTTGCCGCATTGCAGCAAAAACTCGAAGAGAAGGAGGCCCAGCTCAGGGAATGGGAGGACTCTAAAGAACGGCTTGCCAATGTTGAATCCCGTGAGGCCGCCTTGAGAGATCAGCAGCAAAAGCTTGAAATACGAACCGAAGAGCTCAAACGGGAGCTATCTGCCGGACAAGAAAAGATTCGAGAGCTAGACGCGACTCGCGCCCGCCTCGAGGAGACGGAAACGCTGCATCAGCAGGTATGCGGGGAAAATCGCAGGCTCCAGGAAGAGATCGTGGATTGGCAGGAACGGCTGGCCAGGAGCGAAGAAAATATCAGGCGTCTCGATAGTCTTCGGAGCCATTTTGGCGAATTACAAACCAAACAAGCATCCATCGCGGATAGCCACCGACTATTCCAGGACGAGCTAGGGGCCTTTGCCAAACTCCTCGACGGATCGCAAAACGGCCTCGCCGCATCCTCCGGCTCTCCTGAAGCATCGGAAACCTCGAAGGGCGGCATCGACAGCAAGGTCGTGCAATCTCGCCCTGGTTAGGCGACATGAACTCACACCTGGCGCTGAAGCGCCTGAAGGAGCCCATCAGCCTGCCGCCGAGTTGTCGTCCAAACAGAAGCGGCAAGTCAGCATCTTTAGTTCTCAGAAGTTCATTGAATAAGTGGGCACCTCTCCGTCGTCATTACCGCGAAAGCATGCCCTGAGCGCAGTCGAGGGGCGGTCATCCAGTGTTCCTTGTGTTTCCTGGATTCCGGCTCTCGCGTGCTCTCGCCCGCTCGGCCGGAATGACGGCGAAATTTCGTGCGAATTTCGGAGACACGACACTAGTTGTCGCTATCCGGTTGTTTGCCAGCGCGCCGGCCACTGCTCCGTTTAAGCTCTGACGAGCAATCTGCCGTCAAGAGGTCGGGCAATCCCGTACATAGGCCGCAACTTAGACACTGGCCAACTCAAATGAGCTTCTTGAGAAAATCGTGAATGGTCTTGTTCTTGCGGATCTCTCGGCGCAATCCGGCGAGGTGTGATTCGCTGAGGATCAGCGGCCCGCCCTGATAAAACCCGTCATGGTAATAACAAAACCTAATCGACTGCTCGCCCGAATCGAACGACAACAGTTGAATGGATGGTTCGTGGTACGGCGTCTTAGACCGCGCCTCTTCAGTGATCCATCCACCGCCCCAGCGTAACTGAAAACGCCGCTTGCGAAAGTCTTTCTTTTTCATGGCGATGTTGTAAGAGTTTCATCAGGCTCTTTCAACTCTCACCAGTATGCGCCTCAACTTCCAAGTTCAGGGTGAAGGATTTCCCCTCATTATCTTGCATGGCTTTCTCGGCTCTTCAGACAATTGGCAAGGAGCAAGCAAGCGCCTCGCCGAGCGTTACAAAGTTTATAGTTTGGATCTTCGTAACCATGGTTCCTCCCCCCACAGCGACATAATGAACTATACAGTTATGTCCGAGGACGTTTGTGATTTCATGGATGATTGCGGTCTTTCGTCCTCATTCGTTCTGGGCCATTCTATGGGCGGCAAGGTTGCGATGCAGTTCGCTACCGAGTTCCCGAATAAAGTTGAGACACTTATCGTCGTAGATATTGCGCCCAAGACCTATCAACCTTCTCACCGACCGATATTGAACGCCCTGCTCTCTCTTGATCTAAAAATCTACAAATCCTTCGGCGAAGTGGATGCAGCCCTAGCAGCTGCGATTCCCGACGCTTCTCTTCGCCAGTTTTTGCTCAAAAATCTGACGCGTGACAAGGACGGCCGTCTGACCTGGAAAATCGACCTTGAAGCCATTGCAAGGAATTACGATAACCTAGCAGCCGCGATTGAGCCGCGGCAAGAGTTCAATCGTCCCGCCTGTTTCATCCGCGGTGGTCGATCCAACTATATACCAGACGACGACATTTCGCTTATCCGGAAAACATTTCCTCAAGCCGAGATTAAAACGATTCCTAACGCCGGCCATTGGGTTCACGCGGACGCCCCGGAAGAATTTCTGAAAATCGTAACCGATTTCTTATCCAACAATTAACCTGGACCGAGTTGGGATCCGGCGTTCGCTGAGTGATGGACAGTGGTTCGCGGGTCGTGATATGAGGCATTGAATTTGATAATGTAAGCGCTGGTAAGGAGGCCTCACATGGCGAAACGAAAAAGCCTTCACATAGAAGGCATGGAACATGGCGCGCCGATTCCCAATGGTGTCGTCATCGGCAACATGGTCTTCTCTTCTGCGATCTCCGGCAAGGACGCCAAGACCGGCCTGTTTTCATCGGATCCGGACGAACAAGCCGAAGCGATGTTCCGTAATCTCAGGCTCTTCATGGAGGCGGCGGGAGGTACACCGGACAACATCGCTCATATGACCGTCTTTCTCAAAGAGGAAAAATACCGCGATGCGGTAAACAAAGCCTGGCTTAAAATGTTCCCGGACGAACACGATCGCCCCGCGCGCCATGCTTTAAAGGCGGACCTGCGCGGGCAATTCTTATTTCAAATCGAAGTCATTGCGGTTCTATAGAGTTATCCATCCGCGATCAGAGCACTAAACCGCTGGCAGAATTCTCCGATCGCTCCTTGATGAACAAAATCGGCGTACTCATCTAGCGGTGTAGCTTCCCGATTGATAATCGCCAACAACGCGCCGTTGCGCTTGGCCAGAACCGGAAATAACGCCGCCGGTTGCACTTGCAGGGACGATCCCATGACGACGAATACATGCGCCCTCACCGTCCACTCCTGGGCCTGTCGCATCGCTTCTTGAGGCATCGCTTGGCCGAAGGATATCGTCGCCGACTTTAGAATCCCGCCACAGACGTCACATCTGGGAGAAGAAAAATCGCCGACGAGTTTTTTGATGATCGGGTCGGGGTCGAAGGACCTGCCGCAGTTCAAACAAACAATCTTTCGGTTCGAGCCATGGAGCTCCACGCTCTTTTCATCAGGAAGCCCGGCCAGGTTGTGCAACCCATCCACATTTTGTGTGATAAGTCCGATGAGCTTCCCCTTCGCGTCGAGCGACTGGACAAAGTAATGGCCGATATTCGGCTTGGCGTTCTTGTGCGCTTCGTGGGTTTCCAATCTTCTCTTCCACGCCTCGATGCGCGCCGCTTCGCTGGCTACGAATTCCTGGTAGGTCACCGGACGGTAGCGCGTCCAAATCCCGCCCGGGCTTCTGAAATCGGGGATGCCGGATTCCGTGCTGATTCCCGCGCCGGTAAAGACAACAATCTCGCAACTCTCTCTGATTTTCCCGGCGAATTCTTCCAGAGTCATCATATAATTTATAAACCAACACACGTATTCCTGACAACCGACTCGTCGGCGCCTGTTGCTCAGGCCAGTCGTAAAACATAGCCGACACGCCATCCAATGGAATGAGAGCGCCGTTACGGCGAAACCGATCGCAAAGGAGCCGGCATCGCCCATCACGTAGTCCACCAAAAAAAAATAACGATCTCGCCTGGCCGTGGTGACGCCCAGCTCCTTTTCGATGGCGCGAAGCAACGGCGCCAATATGATTCTGGAAATGAAGTTGAGCAAGAAAAGAAGAACTAAGAAGAGAACCGGACTTAGTTGCAGCCAGAACGATCCCACCGGATTGTTCGTTTGCGGCTAAATTTTGGTTCACCGAGCTTTTCTTGAACGCCACGTTTGATGTATCTTCGCTATGCACTGGGAAATCGACGCTCGAGTCTCCAATGTTTACAATGACCGGATGGAGCGGATCAACGAAAGGATGTCGACGTTGAAAATCATTCAGCTTTGCCTTTCGCTAACGGTTTTGCTCATCGCCCCTTGCTTCGATGCATTCTCCGCGACGATCTCCGTGCGCCTTTTATACCCGAGTTTCGCCGCGAGTTGGGCGACGACCTGGATCGCCAAGGAAGCGGGATATTTCACTGCCGAGGGACTTGATGTCGAGCTCATCCGCGTGGGCGGCAGCACCCGAATGGTCGCCGCCATGCTCGGCGGGAGCGCGCCATTGATACAGGCCGGAGCCTCCGCCGCACTGGCAGCCACAGGCGCGGGCGGCAACGTGGTTATCATCGCCGCCACCGGAAACGTCTCAACGTTTCACTTGATGGCACGGCCCGACATCAAACAACCCTCAGACTTGAAAGGCAAAAAGGCCGGCATCACGACTTTCGGCTCGACGTCCGACCAAGTGGTCAGATTGGCCTTGAAGCAGTTCGGTTTAGAAGCCAACAAAGACGTGGCGATTCTTACTTTCGGGGCGCAGCCCGAAGCCTTTGCGGCATTACAGAGCGGCGCTGTCCAAGTCGTGCCGTTGAGTTACCCGCTTTATCCGAAAGCGGCAAAACTCGGCATGCGAGAGCTGGTAAAGTTTTCCGACCTCGGCTTTGAGGACATCAACGGGACCGTTATCACAACCAAGTCTTTTCTCGCGCAGCAGCGCGATACGGCGATGCGCTTTATGCGCGGGTTCGTTCGCGGCATGCACCGTTATCGCACGGATAAGGAATTCAGCAAACGGGTTCTGGGCAAATACGGCAAGATCACCGACGATGAGCTTTTGGAGGGGGCGTGGCAAGACTACGCACCGACCATTCAGAAGGTCCCGCGTCCTTCCTTGAAAGCCATCCAATTTCTGATTGAAACCCAGTTTAAGGACAAAACGCCGCTGCCGAAACCGGAGAGTTTTGTCGACACTTCGGTGATCGATCAACTGGAAAAGAGCGGCTTCATCGATTCAGTATACAAGTGACCGTTAACCGATGAGATTTAAGGAGATTGCATCGATGGTTCATTGCGATCGTTTCAAAAGGCTAATTACAAATCTGCTACTGGTAGCAACTTTTTTGTTACCGACGAAAGTCGAAGCACAGCGCACGGCTGCCAGCCAATCGCTGGTCATTGCCGGCGGCACGCTCATAGACGGCACCGGCAATCCACCGCTGGAAAATGCGGTCATCGTCATCGAAGGCGAGCGGATCAAGTCCGTCGGGAAGCGCGGCGACGTCGCAATTCCGAAAGGGAGCCGGGTCATCGACGTCAAAGGGAAAACGATTCTTCCAGGACTCATCGACGGCCACTGTCACCTGCTTGATTTCATGGGTGAGCTCTATCTTCATCTCGGCATAACCACGTGCCCCGATATTACGCAAAACGACGACGAGTGGACCTTGGCCCAGCGGGACGGAACCAATCTCGGCAAAATTCGCGGGCCGCGGATCTGGTCCACGGGAGCGCGACTGGTGGGTCCACCGCCGCCTTGGGCATTGCGAGCCGAGTTCGGATATCTGATCAAGACTCCCGATGATGCGCGCGCCGCTGTTAGAAAAAAGCGAGAGATGGGATTGGAGATCATCAAGTTCAACGAGTACGTCTCCCCCGAAGCCATAAAAGCCGGCGCCGAGGAAGCGAACCGGCTTGGATTGCCGGTGACTTGCCACTGTTTGGATGTCTTTCTCGCTGCCGAAGCTGGCTTTGCTGGCGTCGAGCACCATTGGGCGGCCGGGATGACTTCCATCGCCGACGTGAAAAAGCGCTGGGAGATTCACGAGGGGCGCATGACTGGCAAGATCAATACAGCCGATCTCCCCTTCTACTACGAGCGGGAAAATTTCGACAAAATCATCAAAGCGATGGTGGAGAAACATGTCTCTTGGAGTCCAACCATCGCGACCTGGTTTCGACCGCTTTCACCGAGCGCGGAACGCTTCAAGGAAAGAGAGCTATCGATCCTGAATAATCCGAAGGCGCGCTATCTCCCGGCGGTGTTGCGTGAACAGGCACTGGGGCAATACGATCGCTACTCCAAGTTCTCACCCGAGCGGTTGAATCAATCCCGCGAGGGCTATAAGAAGCTCACAGATCTCATCGCGCGGTTCGTTCAAGCGGGAGGGGTCATAAGAGCCGGTTCGGATCCGAACAATGGACTGCCAGCACTTGGCGTCCATCAGGAGATGGTTATGTTTGTCGAGGCGGGGCTCACGCCGATGCAGGCGATTCAGGCGGCGACGATCAACGTCGCCAAGACGTTCCGTAAGGACAAAGATTTCGGCACGGTGGAGCCGGGAAAAGTCGCCGACGTCATCGCGGTCGACGGCGACCCGCTGAAGGACATCTGGGCGGTTCAGAATGTGAAGATGGTCGTCTTGAACGGCAAGATTGTGGATAACGACTTTCATCCGAACTTTAAAAACCCTATCCCGAACATTCGTCCGTGGCGCGCCACGCCTCGCGATATCCAGATTTCCCCGCAGTCCGTCGCGCAGGGCGCGCCGGTGACGATCAAAGTATCGCTGTCCGGACAGCGCGGATTCGATCGCTTCCACAAGGTCACGCTAAACGGCGAAGTATTGGAGACTCGTTTCGTAAGCTCCAGGGAGCTTGAGGCAATCATCCCACCGCAGGCGATCAAAGAAGCTGGCACGTATCCGGTCATAGTCGTCGGCGAGGGCGACTTCGCCTCCAGGTCTTCTCCGGCTTATCTAATCGTATCGTTCAAAAAGTAAGATATGCCCATAGCCATTCGGAAGCTTTTCGGTCTAACCCTATTCGTACAGATTCTATGTCTGGACTCGGCGCCCTGGGCTCGCGCCGAAGAGATCCGCGTGCTCTATTACCCGCCCTGGAATATCAGCAAGCTCCCCTTGTACCTAGCTCGAGACACCGGAATCTTCGAGCGAAGCGGTTTGCAACTTTCGTGGACCGACCCCGGTTCAAACAACAACCTGCTTGCCAGCATGAAAAAGGGCGAAGCCGATATTCTGGTTGTCAGCGCCAATCATGTAGTCCAGAACAACGCGTCGGCCGGGCCGCCTTATATCATCGTCGGCAATACCGGCTATAACTACTCCGTTTTCTTGGTGGCCCCTACCATAAATGGACCGGCGGACCTTAAGGGTAAAAAAATCGGTTCCGGCGAACCGGGCAGCACGCCGGATCAGCTGACGCGTCTGGCGCTACGAAAGCTGGGGCTTGATCCGGACAAAGACGTCACGCTCATCCATTTCGACGAGACGCGAAGTGCCGACCGCGCAGGCGCTCTGATCTCCGGCCAGATCTCCGGCTCTTTGGTTACGGCGGAAGCCATGTACGATCTGGAGAAAACAGGGCGATTCAAAGACCTCCGCGTGCTCACCGATCATAAGCAGCTTAAAATTTATGCCGGTGGCGGGGCGGACTACGCGATGTCTTCCGCGTTTCTCAGAAACCACAGGCTAGAGGCTAAAAGCTTTATGAGCGGTATTTGTCAGGGAATTGCGTTAGCAAGACAGGATAAGCCCAAGGCACTGGAGTTCGTCGCAAAGACCGTGCGCAAAGGCGATGCCGCCATGATCGAGTATTTGTATCGCCTCTATACGACGGAGGTTATTCCGGCACGGCCCTACCCCAAGGCCGAGGGAGTTGAGCTCGGGATTCAAATGGTTGCATCTCTAGTGCCGGCGGCGCGGACGACGAAGGCGTCGGAACTCGTTGACACGTCTTTGATGCAAGAAGTGGAGAAAGAAGGTCGCTGCAATTTTTGAGAAATCCATTCGCGTCGTCGAATCTCAAAGGTAGTGGTGTCGCCGTAACCGATCATCATGCGATCTTACGCGCCAGTTCTTGAATCTGATCCATCCACTGTTTCATGGCGGGGGCATAATCCCTCGGCACGCATTCCCCGCATATTTCCCTCGCGAGATTGCTAACCTCTCGCAAGCCGACGTCGAGCGCGGTGGATCTCTTGGGCTGACTATTCAAGAGATCGGTCAGAGATTCGAGACAGAGCGCTAGATTCGCAAGCAGGGATTCCAGCGCGTCTTCCTCGGGTAAGAGCTTGCTTCGATACAACAGATCGTGAATCGTTTTTAGCTCACCGGTGAAAACGCGCACGCTGCTTTCGAATCGTCTCAGCACCTGGTCGGACAGCGCCGAGTGTTGCCGGTTGATCTGATCCATGGCCTCGAGATCGGCAAACACCAAATGCAGATTAGTCCGCACGCGATCCAACCGGTCTTCGAACGTCGTACGGTGAATCTCCTCGACTAATTCCTCCTGACGTCGCGAGACCAACTTCGAGATGACACAGCCGAAAATCAGCAAACCGGCAATTCCTTCCGTAACGGCTAAAATTCTCAGCGGACCGACGGGAATGATATCGCCATAGCCGATGGAAAGAGCGGTAACGAAGCTGAAATAAATCGCCGTGCCAAGCCCGTTGACGTCCGGTCTTATCGCAGTGTTACCAGCCTGAAGTCCCCAACCCATTCCGATGCCCGCAACCCAGTAGATGAATCCGAAAACAATGATAATCGCGAGCCAAAAACCAACCAATTGTTCCAGGGACCAGCTGGCCAATATATCGAGCCAGTTTGACCAGGAAATACGCCAGCCAGAGGCGGATTGACCATTTCGCCTGGCTACTTCTGCAATCACCGGCACTTCGACTTTCTCCACCGCTCCGCCGTTCTCAACCCAGTCTGCCATACCGCCGACATAGTAGCGAAGATTCGTATAGCCCATCTCTTGTAGCAAGCCGACCGCCTGCTTGCCTAAAGGTCAAGTAGGACCCGCGCAGTAGATGATAAGCTCGCGCGCCGAATCGGGAAAAACCTGGCGCGCCTTGTCATTGATTTGGACCACCGGCAAGTTGATCGAACGAGGAATATGACCGGCTTCGAAGACTTCTCTCGGCATGACGTTCACTAGACCGAGAGATGGATCACGAAGGTGGGCGAGGATTTCTTCCCTGGTAACCGTGGAGATATGACCCGAGCTTCCGTGTGAAGCGGGTTCATTACCGGCGATCGAGTTCACGATTGACACTATTGATACGCGCTAATTTATGTCTTCGGGGCGCAGACGCACCGCTAGGTTCGGTTGCTTGCTTAGATGCGCTTAAGGAGCAATTGGTCGCAATTTCGTTTGAGTTCCACTCTCTACATCATCTTACTCTTTGAATTCGCGCCCGTCTCAGAGATACATTGGCTTAAAAAGCGCAAAAAGGGAACCCACATGCGCACGGAACTTATCAGCATCCCAACTCCAACTCATCCCTCGATGGTGCCTACTACACTCCGGACGGCCCGATCAAGGGCGCGCAATTAAGTTCGTTCCAGGCTCTCGGGATCATCCATTCGCAAAATACTTTGCAATAGTGTCTTGCTCCACGCTTTCTCCGTTTTGTAAATATTGATCGACTCGGTCATGACGCGCACGAATCGTGAAACAAGAGCGCGCTTCGATTTCACAGTTGCCTCGCGGCTCACAGAAGAGCGCGATTTTTTTTGCGCCGCGGCCAATAATCAGCGAAGCCGTTCCTATGAAATGAGCTCGCTCAGCTTTGGCCACTCTTTCATCAATCTGCCGTAGCCGCTCATGGGGTAAGACATTCCCAGCTTGGAGAGCACATACCAAAGCATAGCCGGGTTACTGGCGACCACGGTCATGCCGAGATACGTTTCTATTCGCTCCAAAACCTTGATCGGGTCGAGCACCGCACCTTGAAAGTAAACCGCATCCACCGGATCTACCGCATTCAGGTTTTGCTTTGTCAGCTCAAATACTTCGTCGGGACTCATGCGCTTCGGCACGCCCAGCTCGGAAAAAGGATGGGGTGCAACAGCTGAAATGCCGAGTTTCTTTAAGTGCTGGCAGATCAGGTCGTTCAGACCCTGATCGAATGGTGTCAGCAAAAGCACGCGCTTCGCCGAGTAAACTCTGAGTGCGGCAACGCAGGCATGCAAGGCCGTCGTAAAAGGAACGGTCAGCGCCGCTTGGAGAGCGTCAAAAAGGCCGGGATTAAGAACCTCCGTCGGCGCGGCGGTCACGATGACTCCATCCCATTGTCGATCGGCTACGAACTCTTTGACCCGTTGGACGATGATTTCTTTTTTGTCGGCGATTTGATAGAGCGATTCGCGGTAGAGCTCCAAGCCCACGAAATCCACTTTGATCGCGCTCGGGACCAAAGGCAGAAAGCTGTTGTAATGCGGCATAGAGCTGGTGCCGCCGCTAACGAATCCTATTGTTGCCTTGATTATTTCAGCCATGGCAAGCCTCCCGCCGACCGGGTTGATAATCCGGATCCCCTCGCCCGCTCGCGGGCAAGGGTGAGGGTAGATCGTATGTGACTACTTCTTCGTCTTATATTTCTCGATGGCCCCCTTCAGGTCGTCGTACTCCTCGCATTTGCCGAAGAACGGGCAGGCGTTTTTCAAGGCCTGGAGTTGCTTTTCGGCGTTCCCGGGCTGATTCATGTCGAGGTAGAGCTCCCCCAAATATTCGTGCGCGTACCGATGATTCGAATCGATCTTCAGGGCCTTCTGATAGTGCTCCATCGATTTGTCGAAGGTGCCTAGCTTCCGATAGCTGTAGCCGAGCATACTCTGAGCATCCGCGTCATTGGGCAAATCCTGCACCGCCTTCGTCAAATGTCCCACCGCGGCCTTAAAGTCGTTGGCTTCAATCGCCTTTCGCCCGGCCGCGACATTCGGATTCTCTGGTTTCCCTTTTGGTTCAGGTAGATCCGCAAAAGCCAGAGCCTGCATGACTATCAAACTAAGAACCAACGTAACGACCGTTAATAATGATTTCATATTCGACCTCCCCTTTAAAAATTTACACGCCACCGAATACTACTCAACCGCCTACCTGTCGCGCAACACTCCTCTTCCTGTCTCTCCCAGTCTTTGTCTCTCTGTCCTTATCTCCTTGTCTCCTGTCTGCTTTCCTAACCATTTCCCGGTTCCCTCTTCGCCTCGCGCAAGATCGATTGATCAACCAGGCGGTCTGCAGGGATTTCAGTAGCGATGCCAGACTCCTGCCTAATCTTGTCGACGATGGATTTGAAAACCGGTTCTTCTTGACGCCCTTTGCGCCTTTGCGAGAGATACTGCGATTGGGTTGCGGTCCGGCCGCGCTGGTTCTTTGCGGTTTTCCCTGTTAGCTTTGCTTCCCCGCGAGGCTCGCACCAAATTTCTTGATGACCCTTTCTTTCAGCTCGGCGCTGGCGCCGGAGACTTTCGGAAATTCGTCTAGCCATTCGTAGGGACGGCAAGCGTCGATCAGGCCGCGCGACTGAAAACCTCGCTCGCCGGGCGGTATGATGGTGTCGATGGGATTGCTCCAACAGCGCCGCATGATATCGATGTCCTTGATCGGATCGGTCCTCGTGCAGAGCGCCCAGAGAAGTTCGTTGCTATCCCAGATATCGATATCATCGTCGACAACCACAACGTACCGGGTGAGCAGGGCCGCCGCTCGGCATTGCGAAGCGATCACTGCGGCTTGCTTGGCGTGACCCGGATAGCGCTGTTTGATGGCGACGACGACAAGTAAACGAGTTTGATAGTAAGCAACGCCCCGAACATCCGGCACGCCGGCTTGGTCGAGATAATTCCAGATGTAGGCGGCACGGATTAAATTATTCTCCGCGCCTGGCGCCGGGCGAAACGGCGGCGCGCCTGTGATGATAGGGTCGTTGCGATACATGAGCCGCTTGACCTTGAGGATCGGCTCGGTCCTCCGCCCCCCGGCATAGTAACCGGTGAACTCGCCGAACGGTCCTTCGGGTATTTCAGTTCCGGGAATCACTTCTCCTTCAACGGCGACTTCGGAATACGCGGGAACGGGTAATTTTGTACGCTCGCCTAAAATCACTTCGTACGGTTCGCCGCGAATGCCGCCGGCATAGTCGTATTCGGACTCGCCCGGTGGAACCTCCATCTGACTGAAAAACCAGAGCAGTGGGTCCGGGCCGAAGCTGATCGCAACGGGGAACGGCGCGCCCTTATCAAAATATTTCTGCCGGTGAATGTTGCCGTGGTGGCCGGGCGAGATATAAAGCGCCAAAGTATCCCGGTCATGGACCATGACGCGGTAGCAACCGAGATTGATCCAGCCTTCGTCGAGATCACGGCTGATCGTGACGTCGAGGGTGCCGATATATCGCCCGCCGTCCCCTTCATGCCAGAAGGGCACGGGTAACGAGAGCACGTCAATGTCTCTGCCCTCAAAAACATTTTCCATGATCGGCCCGGAGTCAACGACACGAGGTGGAATCAGCTGCGGATCGTTCAGACGCTTTTTCCAAGCGTCCATGAATTGGTCGCGTGCATAATCGAGAGGAAGATGGTTGGTCAGACACTGCCGTTTGAGCGTCGGATTGTGAACGCCTGTTAGAACGCGGCGGCCTACCGGATAATCTTTGATTCGGTCAAAGAGAACCGCCGGAGGTCGTTCCGAGCGCGCCGCCACTTCGGCAACGGCACCGATTTCCTGATTCCAGTCAGCGCCCTCGACAACTCTAAGCTCGCCGAAAGATTCAACACCTTCGATCCAACCACGCAGATCACGATAGTGCATTCCTACTCCTCCGGCTTAGTCGACTCCACCGGCACCGATCTTAGAACGGGCGCGGCGCGGGTACAACCATCGTCTCGAGGCTTTCTTTGCGGACAGGTAATTGTTATATAGGCATCGCCGCCATAATCAGCGGTACGTCAGTAAATGATCAAAGCATGAGGAGGAAATGACCATGTCCCTTCGTCATCTGTTTCCTATGAGCCTGGCGACGATCGCTATGTTCATTTTGTCATGCGCAACTACGCCTCACACCGATGCTCCCACCGGCCAATACGTGGCGGGAACCGGCCCCATTGATAAGCTTCAATTGCCGGCGCCCTTTGCCACGCCGTCCGCGCGCAATACTTCCAAAGTCATCGGCTGGCCTCAAGGGCGAATGCCGAAGGCCGCGCCGGGTTTTGAAGTAAGCCTCTTCGCTGACAACCTCGACAACCCGCGCTCGACTTACGTGCTGCCCAACGGAGATATCCTCGTGGTGGAAGCGACTCGCGAGTGGCCTGACCGTCCCGATCGGCCAGAAAAATCGGCCAATCGGATCACTTTATTCCGCGATACCAACAAAGACGGCAAACCCGATCTCCGTGAAACTTTTCTCACAGGCTTGAATATGCCGCACGGTATGCTGCTCGTCGGCAACTGGTTCTACGTCGGCAACACGAATGGAGTAGTGCGTTATCCCTATCGTAGCGGCCAAACGAAAATCGACGGTAAAGGCGAAAAAATTCTTGACCTACCCGCGGGCGGGCACTACACGCGCAATCTCATCGCCGACGCCGCAGGCAAGAAAATTTATGTTGCGATCGGCTCCGCTTCAAACATCGATGAAGACAACCAGTGGGAAAAGGATCAACGGCGTGCCGGCATTGTCGAGATGAACCCCGACGGCAGTGGAGCCCGAATTTTTGCCAACGGGCTCCGCAATCCAGTCGGAATGGATTGGGAGCCAGAAACGAACGTCTTGTGGACGGTGGTCAATGAGCGGGATCTGTTAGGGGATGACCTGGTACCGGATTATCTGACGAGCGTGCGCGAAGGGACGTTCTACGGCTGGCCGTTCTCGTACTTCGGCCAGAACGAAGATCCGCGCAAGAAAGGCCAGCGGCCGGACCTCGTCGCCAAGGCGATCAAACCGGACTACGCCGTCGGCTCGCACGTCGCCGCGCTGGGGCTGGCTTTTTATCGCGGCAAGGCTTTGCCTCAGCGTTATCATGGCGGCGCTTTCATCGGCATGCATGGTTCTTGGAACCGCTCGGCGATGGTCGGTTATAAAGTCTCTTTTGTCCCTTTCAAAAACGGCAAGCCCGCCGGTCCGATGGAAGACATCCTCACCGGATTTGTCGCCAATGAAAAAACGTTCGACGCCTATGGCCGCCCGGTCGGAGTGACCGTCGCGCCGGACGGGTCGTTGCTCGTCGCCGACGATAGCGGTGGAAAGGTGTGGCGAGTGAGCGCGAAACGTTGACAAGAAATTCGGCTCGATTTAGGCGGGACAATCGGACGCGTCACGCCTTGGGAGTAGACCGCCGTACCTTGCCCGCGGCGATCTCCCGAAGGGCCGTAACGACCTCTCGGTTATCCGCTTCTATGAGCGGCTTGGCTCCTTTTAAGAGCTGCCGTGCTCGTACTGCGGCGAGCATTACGAGCTCAAAACGGTTAGAACTCTTTTGCAAACAATCTTCGACTGTGATTCGTGCCATAGTGAATATTCTATCCCCGGGGGTCGTTCAACGCAAGAAAATTTTATGCAGTTTGGGAAGCTCTGACTGAAGTATGCCTGACGCGGTTTTCACCAAAATGCGCGCGATCTACCGTTTTTATTGGGAGCTCTGTATTGAAATTTTGGGAAGCGCCGATTCCAACACGGGATTGATCGACGCCTCAGAAATCTCACAGGATCTGTTCGAGATAGAATTCAATCGAATCTGACTCCTGACTCTGCGGTTGACGCTGCGCCCGTGACAATGACGTCGCACTGCTGTTCAGCCATCATTTCACTACATCGCGTTGCGGCAATTGGAGGTTGACTGAAAATTCCCTGAGACGGTTACCCGTGTCAGCCTTTGGTCATTTGGTTTGTGCCTCGGTGAGTACCGAAAATCGAAATAGCAAATAATAAAAAAATGCCAGCTCTCCACGAGACTCAAAACGCGCAACATAAAACAACGCGTCAGCGTCCTTCGGCTTTCTGTATCGTCGCCCAGAGTTTGGGCGCGGTGTAGGGCATGTCGATGTGATCGATACCGAGGGGAGCCAGCGCGTCCATGACGGCGTTGGCCACCGCTGGCGGCGCCCCGTTGCATCCGGCCTCGCCTACCCCCTTGACTCCCAACGGGTTAAATGGATTCGGCGTCACCGTCTCTCCCAGTGTGAGCTGAGGCATGTCACCGGCGCGCGGCACCGCGTAATTCATCAACGAGCCGGTGAGAACCTCGCCGGCGTCGCCAAAGAGCATCTGTTCGCGAAACGCTTCACCGAGGCCCTGAG
>WNFW01000158.1_pt1 | contig 40362 bp, 41 predicted proteins | sample 5400131 | NCBI WGS metagenome assembly WNFW01 (sample SAMN13153362, study PRJNA577476) | soil metagenome | isolation source: 20 cm soil or saprolite under grassland replicate 1 | place: USA:California | collected 2016-06-15
TCCACGTGGAGAATGTATGCTGACGGAAGCCTCATGGACTCGGGCGAGATTCTCGAGAGCGTTTCGCAGAAGCGGCTGGTGATGAGTTGGCTAAATGAATGGAAGCCCGAGTTCAAGGCAGAGGGCAACTCCCGTTGCGTCTACGAGATTGAGCCGACGGGGACTTCCGCGAAGCTCACACTCACCCATTCAATTGAATGGCCGGACTCCAAGTTCATCGGAGCCGTCTCGGAGGGATGGCCGATGGTCATATCGAACCTCAAGTCGCTGCTTGAAACGGGGGATGTTGCTCTCGTCTATCATCGCCGGCACGGAGATTAACCATGGCAACGGTGGTTTTGGAAATCATTCGTCCCTTCACGCTTTCACTGACATCGCGCATCGCTCAGTGAATTTATGAAAACGATCCGATTCCTCACAGTCATGTTAACAGCGCTCAGCATGGGCGCAGCGTTTGCGCATCTTCTCGAGATGCCGGCCAAGCTCAGGTATGACGGTCCCACTTGGCTGCACCTTCTACAAACGCTCTATCCACCTGGGTTTGGGACCGTCGGTGCGGGATGCGAAGTTTTGGCGGTAGTCGCCTCGTTGGTGCTCGTTGTCGCGACCCGAAACCAGCGCAAGACGTTTCCGTGGACATTGCTTGGCTTCTCGTGTGTTCTCGCCAGTCATGCAATTTTCTGGATATGGGTCAACCCGGTCAACCTGACCATGACCCCGCTGACGCCTGGTACCCTCGTGATCGACTGGACACGCCTACGCGACCAGTGGGAATTCGCACACGCATCACGTGCCGTTCTTCAGATCGTCGCGCTCGGCGCATTCGTGCTATCACTTCTCGCCGAGATTCCGACAGCTGATCTGCCCAACTCTGACAAACCACGTTATGATCCAACACGGGGGAACGCCTAACCAGGCGCTGCAGCCAACGACTCAGACGGCGTCATACGTTCGATGTTCAGTGTGACTAGTTTGTCGCAGAGAGCTGCCGCTTGCGCTCCCCTGAGCCGTAGCTGAGCTTGTGTCTCGTTAAGCCGATAAAACACATGTCATACATGAAGTGGATCACAACAGTCGTATTGGCGATCTTCCTCTTTGCCGGCTGCAACGAGAAGCCAAAGGCCATCGACCCAATAGGAAAAGATGAAGCGAGACAGAGCACGAAGACACTGGAGGCTGCCGATCTAGTCGGATACGATGGCAAGCATCTTAGGAAAACTACCGATCGCGTCCTCGATGCAAACGATAAACACAATCAGGACATTCAAAAGACACTAGATGACAATAAGTAAGGCTTAACCAATCGCCCCAGAGCTCCATTGAAACTCACTCGTTGCCCACACTCGCTCGCTGCTTCCCTCGCAGCTTTACCTTCTATGTCGCTGACCCCGTCAGCTCCATTCAGCGTGCTTGTCACCGACCCCGCCGGTGGCTTATCTCTTTGACTCATGATCTTCCGAGCTCATTGGCCCTCGCGGGCTTGCCCATCCATGTTGCGGCTTCCCGGCTCGCTCGATTCTCGTCAGGGCTGCGTATGAAACTACTCTTGGCCGTATTAGCCTTAATCAGCGCGGGCCCAGCTGTCGCTGATTGCCCGAAGGCCGCAGATTGGGCACGCGCTTTCTACTCGGAGGACTATTTCTTTTATGCAGGCGCACCAGATCCTATCTTGCAGTTCACGACGCCAGAGTTCGGAGCGCTGCTCAAGAAGGAATGGGCCTATTCGAAGGGAGAGGTCGGGCATTTTGATTACGATCCTTGGCTTGGGGCCCAGGACGGAGAAATTGGCAAGCCGGTTCGCTTCTCTGTCGAAACGGAGTCGCCGGATATGGCAGTTGTCTCCGTGTCATATCCGTACGTGCTTGACTCCAAGCACCCGCCCGAACCACACACGGCGCACTTGGTACTGCGCAAGCGAGAACACGAGTGCTGGCACCTTCACGATTTCATCACCCCGCTCGGCGAATCGCTGTCATATCTGTACTCATCTGGGCAGCCCTAACCAGCGCTGCTTGGTCGTTAGGCATTGACGCGTTACGTCGGGACAAACACGATGCCAAACACTGATTCTCGCGTAACCATCCACATGGCAGCGAGCTTCGACGGCTTCATCGCTCGAAAGGACGGGCGCGTCGACTGCCTCGAAACCTTGGACGAATTCGCAGGCGGGAACACCCTGGATCCGCGATTCGTCGAGGCCTTCCTCAAGACGATCGACTGCTACGTAATGGGGTCGCGAACCTATGAGACCGCGTTGAGTTTTGACGCCAAAAGGTTGGGTTGGGCGTACGGCGACAAACCCACCTTCGTTCTCACTAGTCGTGATCTGCCGCGAACCCGGGATACCGTCGAGTTCTTGGAGGCGGTGTAGCTTCCGGCGAATGCCTTCGTCTCGGGCTCGCCGACGAAGTTCGTTATTCGATCGTCCGAGCGCCTTCGTAAAAGGCGCGTGCGCGGCTCATGTTCGGACACGCCGTCGGCGGCCACAGACCGCCGCTACAGCTCACATTCGGCAGCTTTAAGGCACAGATTACGCGGGTTCGTTCTGTCGTTTTGCTTTAGCTCAACTTTCAAATTGAACGAACGCGTCCGTTGGTCTTAAATCGCACACATGAAAAAAGCACGACTCACATCACTCCTCCTGAGCATCACCTTGCTTGGCACAAACCAATTCGTCAGAGCTGCAGATCCTGCCCATTCGGATCAGCCGTCGGTAGCTCCCGCGGAGGCGATTTCCAAGCTGAAAGAAGGCAATGGACGTTATACCAGCGGTAATGTACAGCATCCCGGTCAGACGGCGGAACGGCGGACTGAATTGGCAAAGACTCAGCATCCGTTTGCCGCCATTGTCAGTTGCTCCGATTCACGTGTGCCTCCGGAAATTGTCTTCGATCAGGGGATTGGTGACTTATTTATTGTGCGAGTTGCGGGAAACGTGATCAACGATGAAGGCTTGGGAAGCATCGAATATACAGTCGATCATTTAGGCACGCGGCTGATTTTGGTGCTTGGGCATCAAAGGTGCGGGGCTGTGGACGCTGCAAGAGAAACAATTGCTGCCAAGGGCAAAGCCCCGGGACACATCCAATCGTTAGTCACTGCCATCAAGCCTGCAGTCGAAGCCACAGCGAAAGACGATCTCGAGACCACCATAAAATCGAACGTTAAAAACGTCGTGCAAGCGCTGCGGTCATCGACGCCGATTCTCAAAGCCGAAGTTGATTCCGGAAAGATTCAGGTAATCGGCGGCTATTACAGCCTCGATACGGGCGCTGTTACTTTTCTCGACGAGAAATAGGAGTTTGCATTTCACAAGCATTGTAGCCGCCTCGCTCTGTCGAGGCGCTCTGGTTTGTATCCCGTGATCACGGCGACACAGCGCCGTGGCTACAACGACGTGCATTTATAATATAGGTTTACGCTCATGAGCATCATTGGGAAAGTCGACAGCCTTTGGCGTTACCCCGTCAAAAGCATGCGTGGTGAAGAGTTGGACGAAGCATTTGCGAGTTATTCTGGAATTTACGGCGATCGCATCTTTGCCTTCAGGAGTTCGGCGAACCACACGGGATTTCCTTATTTCACAGCTCGCGAGCAGCGAAAACTTCTGCAATATCGACCGCGCTTCCGTTACCCTGACAAAGCGGCGCGGCCTATCAACTTGATCGATGCAGAGACCAGAAATGCCAATCCTCTTGTAGCCGATCTCGCAGAATTAGTTGTCGATGTAGAAACTCCGGACGGAAAAACACTTGCGATTAATGATCCGGCATTGATCGAAATGCTTCGAGCAAATGTCGACCAAAAGCATCAGGTCACGCTGATGCAATCGCAGCGTGCCATGACCGATTGCCGTCCGGTGTCAGTCTTTAGTTTGCAATCGGCGCGGCAACTTGCTGAAGAGACAGGCACATCCGTGGATAAACGGCGTTTCCGCGCAAATGTTTACGTGGACTTAACGTCCGCCAACGGCTTCGCAGAAAACGAACTTGTCGGCCGATCAATAAAGATCGGACCGAAGGTGGTCATTTCGATTTTGGAACGCGACTCGCGCTGCGTCGTGATCACGCTCGATCCGGATACCGCAGAACAATCCCCGGCAATACTGAAGAAGGTAGCACAAGCTCACGACGGGATGGCGGGCGTCTATGGTGCAGTCATGGTGGAAGGCATGCTCCACAAAGGCGATTCGGTAGAAGTGCCGGATTAGAAGATCATTTCACAAATTCAGAACGGCCTGAGGGCAGGCCGGCTCCAACGTTCGGAGCCGATTCATCTTGATGGAGCCAGGCCGCCCCCCCGCCCGCAAAGAACGCTTGTTGCCCGCTATTCGTTAGGCCAAAAGCGATTTTTGCGCCGCGCCCTTCTTTGCGCGAAAGACTCACAGGATGGCAAACGGCGAAACGATCGAATCCCATGTGCCTGTGCGGCTAGATCGATTGCCCTGGAGCCCCTGGCATTGGTTGATTGTGGTTGCGCTCGGCGCAACATGGATACTCGACGGACTGGAAGTAACGCTAGCGGGAGCGCTTGGCGGAATTCTGACGCGGCCCGAAACGCTCGGATTAACGCCTGCCCGAGTCGGTGCGAGCGCGACCTGTTACCTCGCAGGCGCTGTGGTCGGCGCACTACTTTTTGGTTATGCGACGGACCGGTTCGGCCGCAAGAAGTTATTCTTTATTACGCTTGCGGTTTATCTGCTTGGTACAGCGCTCTCCGGTTTTTCGTGGAATTTTTGGAGCTACGCCTTCTTCCGCGTAATAACTGGCGCAGGCATTGGCGGTGAATATGCAGCGATCAACTCAGCGATCGATGAATTAATCCCAGCGCGCGTTCGCGGCCGCGTGGATCTAATCATCAACGGCTCGTACTGGCTTGGCGCAGCATTTGGCGCGGCCGGGACTTTGGTGTTGCTCAATCCGCGATACCTGCCGATTTGGCTGGGCTGGCGATTTGCATTTGGAATCGGCGCCACAGTTGGTCTGATTATTATCATTTTTCGAAACTGGATTCCGGAAAGCCCGCGCTGGCTGATGATTCATGGACGCAACGACGAGGCGGAGCAGATCGTCACAGAAGTAGAACGTAAGATCGGCATCTCCAAATGGAGTAATGGAGTCAAGGAGTATTGGAGTGGTGCGCCTGTATCAGGATCCGTTACTTCTCCACTTCCCAACTTCCCCACTTCAATCCGTGTGCGCACGCGGACACATACGCCATGGCACGAAATCTGGAACGCAATCGTGCACGAGCATCGGCGGCGTTCGTTTCTTGGTCTCGTGCTGATGTCGACACAGGCGTTCTTTTACAACGCAATCTTTTTTACTTATGCGTTGGTCTTGATGCGTTTTTATTCTGTGTCGGGAAATGAGGTAGGAGCGTATCTACTGGCGTTCGCAGTAGGTAACATGCTCGGCCCCCTTGTGCTGGGTCATCTGTTCGACACAATCGGACGCAAAAAAATGATCACTATCACTTATGGACTCGCCGGGATTTTGCTTGCGGTAACCGCCTGCCTTTTTCAGGCCGGATTGCTCACCGCCCTAACGCAAACGCTGTGCTGGATGATCATCTTCTTCATCGCATCGGCGGCAGCAAGTTCCGCCTACCTGACTGTGAGCGAAATTTTTCCGTTGGAAATCCGCGCGCTGGCGATCGCGATTTTTTATGCGATCGGAACGCTGATAGGCGGAGTCGGTGCACCGGCGTTGTTTGGATGGATCATCGGGACAGGATCGGTCACCGCTTTATTTCTGGGATACTTGCTGGCTTCGGTGCTGATGATTTTCGGGGCAGTAATTGAAGCATTAATCGGGGTATCTGCCGAGCGGCGCCCGCTCGAACACGTGGCCGCACCGCTATCAAGCAAGGGGCTGTAGCCGCGTCTCTCTGAGACGCGCTGTGCTGGTCGGACAAATACGTCGGCGTCACACTTCGCAGAGCGAAGCGGCTACAGAATCACTCTCGGCAATGCACGCTCAGCTCCCGCGTGTGAATCGGACCCGCAGGTGTAAGCTTGCTCGAATAAAGATGGAAAGCTTCGACGTGGATCATTCCGGCATCGAACTCGGCATTCGATTGTAGGAACTTTCGAAGCGATTGCGCTGAAACATTTTTGCAACGCGCAATCGTGATATGCGGATGCCACGGGCGAAGCTCCGGCTCCAGGCCAGCGGACAGCGCGGCTTCCTGCACCCGCTTATAAATTTGAAACAGGTGCGGATGCGCTGTACCGACACCGATCCAGATGATTTTTGGCGCGCCTTTGGCAGAAAATGTTCCGACCCCGACAATGGGCAGAAAAAAGGCACCGAACTCGATTGCGCTGAGTTTTTCGCACAGCGCTAGTTGGGTTTCATCCTGGACTTCACTAAAGAAACTGAGCGTTAGATGCATTTGCGCCGGATCAGTCCAGCACACACCTCGAACGTCCGGATCGAGAGCCGCAAGCAATTGTTGCGTCGACTCCGGCAGGTCGATCGCAACGAAGAGACGCTTGGGCATTAAAAGCAAACGTCCAACGCTCAACGCCGAACGTCCAACGCACAATTCAATTGAATTGCGCCGCGACGATCGAGCGCGGCTACAATGACTTAGCCTTTGCTTCGTTATTGCGAACGGTCGCTTTGTCCGCCGAGTGCGTTAGCCAACCAGGAATTAAGCGACGCATTTCGGAGCCGCCGCGCGATTGGTTGCCTTCAGCAGCGCTCGGTTTCGGCAAGAATTGATTCACCAGGCGCATGGCGTAGCCAGTAAGATTTGGAAAGAGCGCGTTCCCGAGAATGGCTCCCCGCGCGGCAAATGTGAGTGTGAGAGATGGCTGACCGCGACGACATGCAGCCAGAATTTTTCTCGCGGCGCGATCGGCATTCATAGAAATCAGCGGCGCCCCCGCTGAAGCTGAAAACCAGGCAAATTCAATATCGTGTTTGCCCTTGAACTTTGCATTCACGTGCGAACCGGTGCGCATCATTCCAGGCGCGACGGTGGTGACATGGATGTTGTCGCGTGCCAGCTCGGCGCGAATCGCATCGGAGAAACCGGTCAGCGCAAATTTGCTGACGCTGTATGGCGCGAGATGCGGCACGGCGACCTTGCCGCCAATGGAAGAAATATTAACGATGTGTCCTCCACCCCAGGTGCGCATTTCAGGGACGATCTGCGAAATCAATTCGTACGCCGCCCAGAAATGAAGTTGCATAGCGCGTTCAAAATCCTCGCGTGTCATGTGCTCAAGCGGACCCACTTCGATAATACCGGCGTTATTTATCAAAATGTCGATCTTCCCAAAGCGATCAATAATTTGACGGACGGCAGCTTCAATTTGTGCGGCATCGAGCAAGTCACACTGAACCCCGAAAGCATTCGGGGCGCCGCCGCGTCGAGCTAGATCGGCTTTTGCGCGCGCCAGCTCTTCCCGGTCGCGCGCGATGAGAGCAACACTCCCGCCTTGTGCACAAATATCTCGGGCAAGCACGAGCCCAAGTCCGCGCGAACCGCCTGTGATAACGGCCACTTTGTCGCACAATGTGTAACGCGCAGTGCGGATGATGCGTGCGGTCACCCAAGCGCCGAGTAACACCGCACCGGCGGGAAGCAAAACACGAATATTCATTTGGACAATTTACAGTCCGGTCATCAACGCTTCGCAGCAAACTGCTACTCAGGATGGGCGGAACAATGACCAACGACCAAGGCAAATGAGCAAACGCAACGCGTCAAGAAACAAAAGCGGCAGAGCACAGCCGCAGTCCACAGCGTGTCAGTCATTGCAAACCCACCTTACGCGCCTGCGTTTTGGAGCGCGGCGGCGCTACGCCGGTTTCCCAATAATAGTCGGAGTAGCTATGTTCCGTGCCGCCGGTTGAACCGCGCGACCTCGCGCGCCGTTTCCCTGTCCACGACGCGTTTCTTTAGATCGGCCCTTTTGTCACGCGCTTCCTTACCCTGCGCTACACCCAATTCGGCCTTTAGCTTTCCGCTCTTCCAATACAACTTGAGAACAACCAGCGCGCAGCCTTTGACCTGCGTCTCGCCATAGAGCTTGTCGATCTCCTGTCGATGCAACAACAACTTGCGGACTCGTTTGGCGTCTGGAATTTCGTGACTGGCGCGTTCGTACGGTTGGATATCGGCATTGTACAGGAAAGCTTCGCCATTCTCGATTCGGGCGAACGCATCGCTGATATTTGCCTTGCCTGCCCTGATCGACTTAACTTCGCTGCCTTTTAGTTCGATGCCCGCTTCGTACCGGTCGAGAATGTGATAGTCGCGAAGGGCTTTGCGATTGGTAATCGACTCGGCTGCCATATTGACAGGGAAACTGACAGCGTTCCCTCGAACAGAAACCCAAAGAAAACCAGCCCTTTTTGCGGTATTCGATCGCTTCCTATGCGGCGGCGCCGTCGGACGACTCGTGGAGCTCCTCGTAGGTCAACTTACCAGCGATAATTTCCTTGAGTGCAATATCGGTAAGCGACATCCGCGGCGTCGTTTCCACCATGGGCCGATGCCCTAAACCAAGCTGGCGAACCCGTTTGGAAACAACGTTGATCAGAAGTTGCTGATTCGGGATCACCTGTGCTGCTTCTTGAAGAAGTTGTGTCGTCATATGGCGCAAGGAACGAACGGGGCTGGTTGCTCCCGTCGGGAATTGAAGAATGACCGGCATCCCGGCCGGGAGGGTAGCTGAGGTAAGTTGCGGGGCGAGCATGGTAAAAACGAGTGTCGATCTTCCAAGTGAAGGAGCCCGTTGTCAAGTTCGAACGGTCTTGCAATCTACAGACTCGTTAGCGGAAATGCAATGATACTTAACTAATTCAGGTGCGCAAATTTCCGATCATTTCCACCGCCGGCGTTCTGACGCCGATTCGATCTCCTTGCATCTGCACGAAAATACGCGAAGTAAGTGGCGCGTCGGTCGCGTACTGTAGAGCGACGATTCCATTTCGGGCTGTGGCTCAGCTTGGTAGAGCGCCTGGTTCGGGACCAGGAGGCCGTGGGTTCAAATCCCACCAGCCCGATTGAAGTTTCAGCGTAGAGTCGCGGAAGGTGTAGCGGTGCTTGTGTCAAGCACCGGGATCAAATAGAAAGGCGTTTGTCACAAACGTCTCTATAACATGACCGCACAGGATGCTTTTCCTTCGATGCATTTTTCTGTCGCAATTGTCGGCGCGCTCATCGGCATCGTGATTCTGTTCTTCGGTCGAAAATTGTTTTGGCTGTGCGTCGCCGCAGTTGGATTCGCAGCAGGTGTAGAAATCGCGCCGCATCTTGTCCATGAACCATCCCCTCTCCTAGCGCTAACCGTTGCCCTGGTTCTAGGTTTAATTGGGGCACTGCTTGCGCTGTTCCTTCAGAAGATTGCGGTTGCTGTTCTTGGTTTCCTGGCGGGCGGCAAACTTGCTGGCGCACTCGCTGCTGCATTTTTTGTTCAGTATGCGCAATATTCCACCTTCATTTTTCTGTTCGGCGGACTTGCTGGCGCAATACTGCTACTCGTTTTGTTTGATTGGGCGCTCATCGTTATTTCCTCCTTAATTGGCGCACATCTGATTCAAAGTGCGATTGTGCTTCCGCCGTCCGGATCGACCATTGTGTTCATCGGGCTAGTAGTCCTCGGTATCCTCGTTCAAGCGGCGGCGCTGCGGAGAAGCCAGGTGTAGCGCGGTATTTTTGGTGACAAATCAAAACGCAATCACAAGAATCGCGTTATGAACCCTCAAAGTACTGGATTACGCGTCGCGAGCATTATTTTCGGCATTTTCGCCATTGGTCATCTTTTACGACTGCTTAAACAGGCCCCGGTCACCGTTGGAACGATGACCATTCCAATGGGCGCAAGCTGGATTGCGCTTATCATCGCCGCCATTCTCTGTATTTGGCTTTGGCGACTGTCGAGTTTGAGAGGCGGATAACTACAAAACACCCGCCTTCGCTATGGCACTGTCCGTGTCGCGAAATGGCGAACGACGAAAGAATAATCCAAGTCTGCATCACCGATCACAGCTCGCCACTTCCTCAGTCAATCGGATCCTTACAGGTGGGCGAGGATGCTAAGCAATGGATAGCGGCCTCCCGTTCGCAGAAAAGGACGACTCGACACAATAGTGAATCCAGAAGACCTCACGATAGCCTCAATCTCAGCCTGCACCCATTCTTGCACGTAGGTATCCCGCTCCATTCCAGAAATCGTCGTCTTCACCCAGTCTGTTTTGGGTCCCCGATGTACCGCAGCAAACAACAGTCCGTGGGGTCGCAGAATTCCCCTGAAACCCGACAGGGTCTGTTGGATTTCGCTGGCACGAATGTGAAGGAGGCTGAAAGAAGCCCAGAGACCGTCGAAGCTTGCTTGCGGAAATTCCAAATTTCTCATATCCATCTTTTTTACGTCGACAGTTGGAACACGTTCTTTTGTGAGCCTTACGAAACGATCGGACAGGTCAATCGCTGTTACGTTGTAGCCCAACTGGGAAAATCTTTCGGTATCCATTCCTGGACCGCAGCCACAGTCGAGAATTTTCGATCCGGCGGGGAGTCGTTGAATAAATTGCTGTCGCTCTCGTTCGATGAATTCGTGGGGCGTCTTGAAGTAGTCGCTGTAGTCTTTCGAGCCTTGGTCGTAGGTCTCTTCGATATGCGAATAGTCAGGATCTTCGGACTTCACACCAGGCATCTATCTCAACAATAAGAACGCGGGAAATTTTGTGGAACCTGTAGCCAGCGGCGCTCTTCCGGCAACCCCGGAAATTACCGTCGCTAGTGAAGGAGTCTCTTCGTACGGTTGGAAAGCATTGGTCGGTTCTGTGGTCGGCTTCAGCATGGACGGTTTCGACATGTTGATTCTCGGCTTCATGCTCCCAGCCATCTCGGCGGGCCTGGCTTTAACGAGCACGCAGGCGGGCTCGCTTGTCACCTGGACAATGCTCGGCGCTGTTACCGGTGGACTTATTTTCGGCGCTATGAGCGACCGCTTTGGCCGAATCAAGGTACTGACGTGGACCATTCTGGTGTTCGCGGTGTTCACCGGTCTATGTGCGCTGGCAAACAGTTATTGGGACCTGGTCGTTTACCGCACGATAGCCGGCCTTGGCCTTGGCGGCGAATTTGGGATCGGCATGGCGCTCGCAACCGAGGCGTGGCCTGCGAGCAAGCGTGCTCGCGCCTCCTCTTACGTGATGGTCGGGTGGCACCTCGGAGTGCTTTTGGCCGCATTCCTGACTCCAGCATTGCTTCCCAGAATTGGCTGGCGAGGCATGTTTTTGCTCGGAATTCTCCCTGCAATTGTCGCATTCGTGGTAAGGCGATCCCTTGATGAGCCCGAGATTTTTGTAAGGAAACATACCGCAAGTAACGAAAACTCGTTTTCGTTACTCGTGAACGGTGCGCAGGCGTTCAAGACGACAGTTGGGATTGCTATCCTGTGTGCCGTTCAGAACTTTGCTTACTATGGGCTAATGGTCTGGCTACCCAGTTATTTGTCAAAAAGTTTGGGGTTCAGTCTCACCAAATCCGGCGTTTGGACGGCGGCGACTCTGCTGGGAATGGCCTCTGGCATCTGGGTATGCGGCCAACTCGCTGATCGGATCGGGCGGAGACCCGTTTTCCTACTGTTCCAAATTGGAGCGTTGATCATGATCTTTGTTTACTCGCGAATCACTCAGCCAGGCATGCTTCTTTGGGTAGGCGCGATCATGGGAATCTTTGCGAATGGTTTAAATGGGGGCATTGGCGCGCTCATGTCGGAAGCGTATCCAACCATTGCTCGGGCAACCGCCCAGAATACCCTTTGGAATATTGGACGCGCAGTTGGCTCACTAGGACCAATTACGGTCGGCGCGTTGGCGGGAAAGTACTCCTTCCAAGCAGCAATTGGTTTTCTCGCCTCGATTTACGTTCTCGACATCTTTGCGACACTATTTTTGATTCCGGAACTCAAGGGGAAGCCACTCGACTAATCGAGAAACATTTCGGCGTGCTGCGTCATTTGTCATTTCTGAGCCATCCAGTCGGGACATCTACATAGGACGAATCCAACTCAGCGACCGATGGACAGCCGAGCAGTTTGAGAGTTCTAATCAGATCAGCGTGCAAAATTTCAATGGCTCGGGCAACACCAGCGTTACCCGCCGCGCCGAGACCATAAGCATAAGCGCGCCCGACCAGCACTGCTCGAGCTCCCAGGCACAGCGCTTTGACAATATCGCTACCTCGACGAATACCGCCATCCAGAAGCACTTCGATCTGACCACCTACGCTAGCCACAACTTCAGGTAAAATGCGCAGAGTCGGCGCAACCAGGTCGAGTTGGCGGCCGCCGTGATTGGAAACAACCAGCGCGTTTGCTCCTGCGTCCACTGCGCGATGAGCATCGTCTACGGTGTGAATTCCTTTGATCACGATCGGTCCGCTCCATGTTTGACGGATCCAATCAAGATCCTTCCAAGTCACCACTGAATGTTCGAGAGCCGCGGTAACATCGGCGTATAACATCGGCCCCTTACCCGGGATGACTACATTCGGAAACTTCATCAGTCCGCCATCAGCTAGAAACCCAGCAAGCCAGCGAGGTTTCATCAATAACTGACTAACAAACGGCAGCTTCGATCCAAGGTTGCCGCTCAATAGTTCTTTAGCTCCATTTCGGAGATCGCGTTCCCGCATGCCAGCCACCGCCGTGTCGATTGTCACAACCAAAGCTGAAAAGCCGGCGGCTTTCGCGCGTTGGATCGCAGAAAGCGCGCAATCGCGTCCACCCACAAGATAAAGCTGATACCAAAGCGGTCCGTTCGATGCCGCCGCAACATCCTCCAAGCGACACCCGGAGAGCGTCGAAAGCGCATACGCAATTCCTGCAGCGCCTGCGGCGCCGGCTGCGGCCTCCTCGCCGCGCGGATACATGAGTCGGCTGCTTCCGACGGGCGCAAGGATGAACGGCATGGACAGAGACGTGCCAAGGACGGACACGCGAAGATCGCATACCGGCGTCGCGACAGCGCAACGCGGACGGAATGTCATTTGTTCAAACGCGCGACAGTTAGCGCGCAAGGTCCATTCGTCCTCCGCGCCGCCATCGATGTAGTCAAAGACCACTCGCGGAAGCCGGCGTTTCGCCGCACGTCGCAAATCTTCGATGTTGATAACGCGCGGAGGAGCAACAGATCGGGACATATGGTTCATCTGCCTCCGGCGAAGCGCAGGATCGTTCCCCTAGCAGTGTGCTTCACGATTCTCATTAACACCGCGGCTTTAGCCCGGTGCCAATGCCAAGCACGAACCACAAACCGTTTCAACGGTTTTCTCCTCAAAAAAGAAAAGCCGTTGAAACGGCTCGCCTTCAGGTTTTGCCAATTACACCTGGCTAAAGCCAGGTGTTAATGAAACGAACCAAACGCATGCTAACTCAAGCGACGCACCCTAGTGACGAAAGTGCCGCACGTCGGTGAAGACCATCGCCATGTTGCGCTCATTCGCGGCTGCTATTACTTCTTCATCGCGAACTGATCCGCCCGGTTGAATCGCGCATGTCGCGCCCGCCTCGGCAGCAGCAATCAAGCCGTCAGGGAATGGGAAAAACGCGTCGCTCGCGACTGCGCTGCTTTTGAGCGAGAGCCCGGCTTCTTTCGCTTTCCAGATGGCAATGCGCGAAGCATCGATGCGCGACATCTGTCCCGCGCCGATGCCAAGCGTACGGTCTGCTTTCGCATACACAATCGCGTTCGATTTGACGTGTTTGACCACGCGCCAGCCAAACAACAGCGCTTTCAATTCCGTTTTGGTCGGTCGCCTCTTCGTGACGATTTTTCGCGTCGCTTCCTCTGGAGCATCTGCATCCTGAACCAGCACGCCGCCGCAGACAGAACGAATATCGACCGCAGGTCTTGCACTTGTTGCTGAGGTCGCCAGTCGAATCAGGCGCAGATTCTTTTTCTTCTGCAAGACGCTGCGCGCTTCGGGCTCAAAATCCGGGGCAATAATTACCTCGCTGAAAATCTCGCTGATTACTTTTGCCAACGCTTCGGTCAACGGACGATTGCAAATGATAATCCCGCCAAAGGGCGCTTGTTTATCCGTGGCAAACGCCTTGTTCCACGCCTTGTGAAGATCGGCATCCGAGCCAACACCACACGGGTTGGTATGCTTCAGTATCGCAACGGTGGGCTCTTCGAATTCGGCGATCAAATTCGTCGCCGCACTAATGTCGAGAATGTTGTTAAATGAAAGTTCCTTGCCGTGGAGTTTTTCGAAGCACTTGTCAAAATCGCCGTAGAGCGCGGCGGTTTGATGTGGATTTTCCCCGTAACGCAATCGCATCACCAGCGGAAGCGAAAGTGAAAAGGATGCATCCGTTGTCTGCTCCCTGTTCAGGAAGTTGCCGATCGCGCGATCATATTCACCGGTCCTGATGAAGGCTTTTATGGCGAGGCGTTCGCGCAATTTGAGTGTCGTTTCGCCATTGTTATCGCGAATGTTTTCGAGCACCCCGTCGTAATCCGCTGGATCGACCACCACCGTGACCGATTCGTAGTTCTTTGCCGCGCTGCGAATCATCGACGGACCGCCGATGTCGATATTCTCGATCGCTTCCGCGAGGGTAACGTCTGGTTTGGCAATGGTCGCTTCGAATGGATACAGGTTGACCACTACCAGATCGATCGGCTCGAACCCACATTCGCGCGCTTCGGCTTCGTGTTTCTCGTTACCACGCTTGTAGAGAAGACCGCCATGCACGCGCGGGTGCAAAGTCTTCACGCGTCCTTCCAGCACTTCCGGAAAGGCCGTGAAGCTCGAGATCTCGCGCACTGGAATTTTCTCTTTTCTCAGCAGGTCTGCCGTTCCGCCGGTGGAGATAATGTCCACCCCCTGTCGCTCCAGTTCGCGGGCAAACGCAGCGATACCCGTCTTGTCGGAGACGGAAATGAGGGCGCGGGTAATTTTCATGGAAGAGTCAGAATGTTGCGTCATTCAGAGCGAAGTCGAGGGATCCCGTTGCCAAACCTTTGGGTAATACTGCGGGATCCTTCGACTTCGCTCAGGATGACGCGAGTTGCGCGTCAGCGATCCAGAATCACATTTTTCGCCGCCGGATAAAGCACCGGGCAGCAACCGATCGTTTCGCAAAACGCCTTGCTAAAGTGACTCAGGCTCGAGTAACCAACTTCTGTGGCGGCCTCCGTAACGTTGTAGCGTCCCGTCCGCAATAATTCGGCCGCGCGTTCCATTCGCAAGTTGCGCAAATACTGCGGAATGGTGAGACCGACTTCGCGCGAAAAAATTCTGCTCAGATAGAATGGACTGCAGCCGACCTCTTGACCGATCATCTCGAGCGCAGGAGGATTGGCGAGATCGCGCGCCAGAAGTTCCTTCGTGCGTTCCACGCGTTCCCGTGCGACGCGTTTTTGCCGCATACAGAAAAACTCCGGGTCTTTTGGCACGAAAAGAAAATGCGCCATGAGCTCCAAAGCCTTGCCTTCGTACCAAAGGATCTGGGCTGCTTTTGCTACCGGAGGCTCAGCCAAACTCGCCACTACGTTGCGTTGTTGCATCGTCATCGGACGCGCCGGGGCAACCACGTTTTCCTCTTTGTCTCCAAACACGATCCGGCGAATCTCGGGCTCGAGGTCAGCTTCGTTGCGAACAAATTGCTTTTGCAAATGTTCCCGCGAGAATTCCAGCGTCACGAACTGATGATGATCGCGCGCACGCCGCGATGCCGGCAACGGTTCATCGGCGGTCGCATAATAGCCACATTTGCCCGGAACATAATCGCTCCGAGCGCGGCCTTCAGTGCCCACTGCTCCGCGGCCGTTGAGATTCAAACAGAACTCGAGACTATTTCGATGGAAGGTCCGTCCCCAGTTAAAGGAATGTTCGGTGCGAAAGTCGTGCCACTCGACCGCGACCCCAATTTTGTCCACATCGCCGTACAGAGGGCGCCATCCATCTTTCACTTCACGCCACGCATGTTGCTCGGCCGCGCAACCAGGATTCATCTCGCCTAATTACGATTGTTGCCGACCCGAATGCAAGGCTGGCTTCTTTTCTTCCAGTGCGGCGCGGTCCCACTTCCCCAATTTTGAGGCGGCGTCGTAGGCGCTCTGCGCGAAGTCGAGGAGGACTTGATCTGGCTTTTCAGCAATGCGCACCGCATCGTAAGGCAGGATGAACTCACGGAGTTTGGCCTCGTAGAACGCTGCATCCGGCTGAATTTTCGCCTGTGCGAATCCAGACGGTTCCGGATAGGCATAGGAATAGAAGATTGGTGTCGGCGCAGCTGCGTTGCCGGGCCAAAAGCCAAGGCTGCTTACTTCCTGTGAGTATGCCTCGCGCGTGATCTCGTCCGGCAAGTGCGGAACTCCGCCCGGATGCGGCGGCGCGGGTCGCCCGGAGAAACGCGTCACCGCCAGATCAAAACTGCCCCAGAAAAAATGCACCGGACTGTTTTTGCCGCAGAAACGCGATCGAAATTCTTTAAATACGCGATCGCTTTGTACGAGAACGCGCCAGAACCGGTTGGCATATTCGCGATCATACGAGCGGTGCTCTTCATCCTGATCAAACAGGATCGGATTTTCGATCTCGTTCGGCGTAGTGTTGATCGTTACAGGCAGCTCGAGATCGCTCAATGTCTTCATCACGGTCCGATAAAAATCGGCAACTGATTGCGGTTTGAGTGGAACGGTTCGTCGCGCGCCATCGCTCTTGTCGATGAGCAGTTGGTGATCGATGAAATCAAACTGTATCTCGAAAGTGTGAGAACCGTGCGGGATCGGTGAAGTCGTTAGGCCACGAGAAGTCACGTAGAGCGTCACATGCCAGGAGTGGTTCGTCCATGGGCTGAGTGTCAGCCGAATTTTGCCGACGATTTGCGTCCACATGTGCAGAGTAATGGCGGTATCTTTCCACTCTGCAAAAGGCAGAGAAGGCCATTGGTTAGACGCGTCATTCACGTTGTGTTTCTACCCGCGGTTAATGAAATCGGTAAACGAGCGCTTGACCCTGTCAAACATGTCTCTCGCTTCTTCTTGTGTCCTGTGAAACGTATCCTTGATGCGCCTTTTGACACCTCTGAAAGGGCCGCTTTCCTCGTCACTGTCATAATCGTTCTCCACATCTTCCATGGTCGCGCCGGCAAACATTCCTTCTGTTTGCTTCACCGCGCCGCGCATCGCTCCGATATGAATCGTGCCGACTGGGCGAGATGATCTGCTCAAAAGAGTGACGATCCAGGTCGGTTCGCCGCGCTCATCAGTGCGCAAGGTGTAATCTACCGTTGCAAAATTGGCGTGCGATAAATTCGCCGTGTGGCTGGCCACTTCATATGCGCCGCTTGAATCCAGATTCAAACGCGACGTGTCGATCGTTGCGCCCTCGGCGGAGCCCGCAACTGAACGGTCCTGCAAATGCTTGGAATCAATCTTTCCATCGGCGACTTCCACCTTGCGCAGCCCGCGACCGTCAGGGTCTTCCAAAATAATTTTCCATTTTTCCGGCTGCGGATCGCCTTTGACCCCGGTAATGGAAACAACATGGCTTAAGGCACCGCGGCCCAATTCGGCGCCTACGACGCGCAACGCCTCGTACGCGGTCGCCTTCTCCTGGGCGAGCGCTGGCGTCACAAAAAGCAAAAGCGCAGCAAACGATCTCCACATAATTGCAAAATTGAACAGTAGTTTGGAGACGTGTCCATCAGGTTTTGGAGTGCGGCAGAAAGGTTCGAAGTTGAATGAACCCGCTAATCTGCTCAGCTTCAGGAGCGGTTAATGAAGAAACAGACAGTCGAGTTTAGCAGCCATACAGCCAACCTGGCTCTGATGCGAAACTGCGTGCGCAAGTTTCTCATTGGTTATCCGTTCTCCGAAAAGGAACGCCTGCTCATGGTGCTCGGCGTGGATGAAGCGTGCACGAACGTTATCCGTTACGCTTACCGGTTGCGCGATGATCAACTGATTTCGTTGCATATGGAGGGTCTGCGCAAATGCGTGCGTGTGCGGTTGCGCGACTATGGCGAACAAGTCTTGCCCAACCAAATGAAAGGGCGTTCTCACGACATGATCAAACCCGGCGGACTTGGGTTATTTCTCATTCGCAATGCCTTTGACGAAGTCGATTACATCCACAAACGTCACGGCACAGAGCTCGTGTTAACGAAAAAATTGGACAATCACGCGGGTGATCGCACGCCTCGTGGATAGCGTACGCGTCTCGCGTGCTAATGCCAGTCCGGCTCGGACTTTCGATGTCGCGCCGAAACAGTCTTTTCTAGAGAGGCGAAACGCCCGAGAAACTATCCCTTCAGGGAAAGTCCGCGATCGCGAGACGTGATCGCCAACACGCCAGACGTGTGCGCTACCCGGAACATCCAATTCGCGTGGTGCGTAATCCGCGCTCTAATGTTATGAAGTCACCACAAGCGCGAATGAAACCGCCAGAACCAGATGCTGCGTTTGAGATTTCCCTGCGGCCGCCAGCGTTCAGCGAGTTCACCGGCCAGGTGAAAGTGCGCGAGCGCCTTGAGCTAATGGTGGAAGCTGCAAAGAAGCGCGGCGACGTGCTCGAACACATTTTACTAAGTGGCCCGTCGGGTCTCGGGAAGACAACCCTGGCTTACATCATCGCCAACGCGATGAATGTGAACATCAAGAACACCAGCGGCCCCGTAATTGAAAGGGCAGGCGAACTCGCTGGGCTTCTCACGAGCCTCGAAAAAGGCGACGTGCTTTTCATCGACGAAATCCATCGGCTCCAACCGACCATTGAAGAATATCTCTATCCTGCGATGGAAGATTACCGCCTCGACATCATCATCGACCAGGGACCACAGGCGCGCAGTCTCCGCCTGAATTTGCCGAAATTTACGTTGATCGGCGCAACCACACGTGCCGGAATGGTCAGCGCGCCGCTCCGGTCCCGTTTCGGAATGACGGCTCGCCTCGATTATTATCATGCTGAGGAAATGCAAAAGATCATTACGCGCAGCGCTCGCTTGCTTGGGGTGGAGATTGATTCAGCCGGCGCGGCCGAGATCGCCACGCGCACACGCGGCACGCCGCGAACGGCGAACAATCTGTTACGCTGGGTGCGCGATTATGTGCAGGTGAAAGCCGAGGGAAAAATCACCGCGGAACTGGCTGATCGCGCGCTCACCATGCTTGAGATCGATCGTGACGGATTCGATCAATGGGACAAGCGGATCATCGAAACATTAATTCACAAATTTAATGGCGGTCCCGTAGGTTTGAACTCGCTGGCGGTCGCGATTGGCGAAGAAGCGGGCACACTCGAAGAAGTGAACGAGCCATATCTGATCATGGAAGGTTACATCAAGCGCACGCCTCAAGGGCGCGTTGCCACCGTCAACGCCTATCGCAAGCTCGGACTCAAACCACCCGCCGGCGCGCAGCAGGAATTATTGTAGCCGCCTCGCTGTGTCGTGGCGTTGATCATGCTCTCACCCGACACGGCGACACAGCGCCCTGACTACAACGCCTGCTCCACTTCTTGCAATTAAACGTTAAAGCGTTGAAGGGTTGAAGGGATATTGAGGCAATATTCCGCCGCTTTAACACTTCAACTCTTCATTGCTCGAATGTTTTTATCATGCAGTTCACAAGCGATCTCTTCCCACAAACGTCGAAGATTTTCACCGTCGGCGAGCTAACTCGACAAATCCGCGGCACGCTCGAGACAAAGTTCCGCGCAGTGTGGGTCCAGGGTGAAATGTCGAATTACAAACTGCATCCGAGCGGTCATCAATATTTCACACTGAAAGACCAGCGAGCTCAGATCTCGTGCGTGATCTGGCGCGACACCATCGCACCGCCACGACAACCTCTCGTCGATGGCACCCAGATGCAGGTTTACGGTACGGTCACGGTTTTTGAAGCGCGCGGACAATACCAGCTCAATGTCCAGATTCTTCAGCCGCGCGGAGTCGGTTTGCTTCAGGCGAAATTCGAAGTGCTCAAGCGCAAACTCGAAGCTGAAGGATTGTTTGCGCAGGAACGCAAACGGCCCTTGCCGAAATTTCCGCGGCGAATCGGAATCGTGACCTCACCAAGTGGCGCAGCGATTCGAGACATGCTAAACGTGCTACGCCGTCGTGCTCCGTGGCTACAGATTCTGATTAACCCCGTTCGTGTCCAGGGCACGGGCGCCGCACAAGAGATCGCTGTCGCCATCCGCGAACTCGGTTTGCCTAACGAGAGGTTTGCACCTCTCGATCTGATCGTCATCACCCGCGGCGGGGGAAACATTGAAGACTTATGGGAATTCAACGAAGAGATCGTCGCGCGAGCGATATTCAACTCGATCGTGCCAGTCGTCTCAGCGGTCGGTCACGAAATCGATTTCACCATTTGCGATTTTGTGGCCGATCTGCGCGCGCCCACACCCAGTGCGGCGGCCGAGTTGATCGTGCCCGACACTATCGATCTTCAGCGACGGATCGACGGTTGCGCGCGCATGTTTTCGCGTCAGTTGCTTAATCGGATGCGCGACGCCCAGCAGCGGCTGGATCATTCGCGGGAAATTTTGCGGCGTTGCCTCGCGTACAAGGTCGACAGTTACAAACGCAGTCTCCTTCACATCACGCGCGCGTTACAAGCGCGCAGCCCTGCGCGGGAACTCATGATGCGTCGTAACCGCCTCGCCGACTTGCATCGGCGCCTGGTCGCCTGCCCTGAGCGCTTACTCGAAACCGCAAGGCGCCGTTTCCAACACATGGAAGGAATTCTCCGCGTCCTCGGACCGGACGCGACTTTGCGTCGCGGCTACAGCATCACGACGAACGAGCGCGGAAAAATTATCCGGACGATTGGGGCAGTTCGGCCAAAGATGAAAATTCGCACCCGCGTGAGGGACGGAGAATTCGGCTCCCAAACTTTGTAGAGGTAGCCGTGCACTCGTGAACTCTTTCGGGGTGTCGGCTGCGCGCCGACTCCGAAATTGTTGCCGAAAATTTGTTTACTGGCCGCCGCCCATCATCCCCGATCCCGAATCGAGTCCCGGTTGATATGTCAGCGGCGCCTGTCGGGGCGCGTCAGGCAGGACTCTTTGTTGACTCTGGGTGCTGCTGTCAGTCATTGTTTCCGCATAGGGAACGTTGGCAGCGCAACCGCAAAGCAGGCTGGATAGGAGTAAACCGAGTAGCAAATGAATCTTCATCGTTTGATCCTTCGTTACTGCATAACTTAGCCTGAGAGCAGAATCAAGCGAAGCAGTTTGAAGCGCAGACGAAGTCGCACGCAATCCGAACACACCTGGCGAGACAAAAGCGTTCCGTAAACGAACCAATTGCACGCGACTTTCGCGCTTTCGCTGACATGGCTAGTTTACATCAATCCGCAATAACACGCGCACGTGAGTAGGAAGGTTCATCTGATTCTCAACGGGAAAGTCGCCGATAATAACGCGCTCTGGGCCGCAGTGATTCGGCAAAAGGAGGCCGGATGTCACATCGAAGTACGAATGACTGTTAAAAAGGGAGACGCGCTGCAATTCGTGTCGGAAGCAGGTGACATTGATTTGCTGATTGCCGCTGGAGGAGACGGTACACTGAACGAGATCGTTCACGGTCTAATGAATTTATCGATTAACACGCGGCCCGTTTTGGGAGTCGTGCCGCTGGGAACTGCAAATGACTTCGCCACCGGATGCGACATACCGCGCGATTTGGAGAAGGCCTGGGCGCTCTGCATGGAAGGCGAAGCCGTCCCAATCGACGTCGGTAGGGCCAACGAACATTGGTTTTTAAATGCGGCCAGCGCTGGCTTTGGCGCCGAGGTCACAGCCACTACTTCCCCGGATCTCAAACGTCTGCTTGGCTCTGCCGCGTACACGGTGATGGGTGCGATTCTGGCGATTAACGTTCGTCAGTATCATGGCAGGCTCACCTTGCCGGATCGCGAAATAATCGGCAGCGGTCCAGTAGCGATCATTGGGAATGGCCGGCAGACGGGCGGCGGTATCCAAGTCGCTCCCCGCGCATTTATCAACGACGGTTTGCTCGATGTTCTGATTGTTCGCCAAATTCCGGCGACCGCGCTGCTCACAGCGGCGCGAGAACTGCAACAACTCTCGTCAGACGGCGAGTATATTTCGTATTGGCAAACTCCCTGGGTCGAAGTTCATTCCGAAGAAGTAATTCCAGTCAACCTGGATGGCGAACCGGTCGCATTTTCGAGTGTTCGATATGAAACTGTATCCAAAGCAATTCGGGTGATTGTTCCTCCGAATTGTCCGGTGCTATCGAAGACCGCGGGCTGAAGGCCTAACTGCCGCGAGCTAAACAGCGAAGGGCACTCACCGCTCCAGCTTAAACGCCACAGTCGCCAGTGGCGGCAAGTGAACCAGGATTGATTGTTCTCGGCCCATCCAGGGAACGGCCTGGGTTGGGACACCACCGAAATTTCCGACGTTGCTGCCGCCGTACGTTTCGGCGTCGGTATTGATAAGCTCACCGTAGAAGCCAGCCTCGGGCACGCCCAGGCGATAGTCGTACCGCACCAACGGAGTTGCGTTTACGACAAACGCTATAACGTCGCCTTCGCGGGACTTTCTCAGGAACGACACCACGCTGTTATCGGCATCGTGCAGATCGATCCAGTCAAATCCTTCGTAGCTGTCGTCCAACTGCCAAAGCGCGGGCTGGCTTTTGTAAATGTAATTCAGATGTTGCACCAAACGGCGCAGACCGTCGTGCCCGGGCCGACTAAGCAATTGCCAGTCAAGGCTGGTGTCGTGATTCCATTCGTTCCATTGGCCGAATTCGCCGCCCATAAATAGCAGTTTTTTGCCAGGATGCCCATACATCCACGCGAGAAACATCCGGAGGTTGGCGAGCTTCTGCCATTCGTCGCCTGGCATCTTGGATAGCAACGAGCGCTTGCCGTACACCACCTCGTCGTGGCTCAGCACGAGAACGAAATTCTCATGGAACGCGTACAGCAGCGAGAACGTGATGTTGCCGTGATGAAAACGCCGGTAAATCGGATCCAGACTCATGTATTGCAGGAAGTCGTGCATCCAGCCCATGTTCCATTTAAAACCGAACCCAAGGCCGCCCAGATAAGTCGGACGCGAAACGCCGGGCCACGCGGTTGACTCCTCCGCGATCGTCATGATTCCCGGGAAACGTTCGTAACAAACTTCGTTGAAACGTTTGAGGAAATAGATGGCATCGAGATTCTCACGGCCGCCGTAAACATTCGGGATCCATTGGCCGGGTTTTCTCGAATAATCGAGGTAAAGCATCGACGCCACCGCGTCGACTCGCAGACCGTCGATGTGATATTCGTCTAGCCAGAAAAGCGCATTACCGATAAGAAAATTACGCACTTCGTTGCGGCCAAAATTGAAAATGAGCGTGCCCCAATCCTGGTGCTCGCCCTGGCGCGGGTCCATGTGCTCGTAAAGATCTGTGCCATCGAATTCAGCCAGCGCATGAGCGTCCTTTGGAAAATGCGCAGGCACCCAATCCATGATCACGCCGATGCCGGCTTGATGACATTTATCGATAAAATAACGGAATTCATCAGGTGTACCGAACCGACTGGTGGGCGCGTAATAATGAGTGACCTGATAACCCCAGGAACCTTCGAAGGGGTGCTCCGCAATTGGCAACAATTCAATATGCGTGTAGCCCATCTCCAACACGTATGGCAGCAACGTCTCAGCAAGCTCCAGATAGCTAAGCTGACGATTTCCTTCCTCAGGTTTGCGGCGCCACGAGCCCAGATGAACTTCGTAAATGCTAATCGGGCTTCTCGGCCAGTCGCGCGTCCGGCGCGAGTCCATCCAGGCGCCATCGTTCCACGTATAACGTTCCAGGTCGTACACCATGGATGCAGTCGATTTGCCGTGCTGATTGAAAAATGCGAACGGGTCGCTCTTGAGAAGGAGTGCGCCTGATTGAGTGCGAATTTCGAACTTGTAGTGCGCGCCTTGCTTGATGCCGGGCAAGAACAATTCCCAGACACCGCTGCCGATCATTTTACGCATGGGATTGACCCGGCCATCCCAACCGTTGAAATCGCCGACCACGCTGACTCTTTCTGCGTTAGGCGCCCATACCGCGAAATAAACGCCGGTAGCATCGCCGATGGTGCGCGTATGCGCGCCGAACTTTTCATAAATCTTCCAGTGTTGTCCTTCAGCGAAGAGGTGCAGATCGACTTCGCCCATGATCGGCCCGTACTGATAGGGATCGCGGGTCAGGTAATGCGATCCGTCCCAGGCAGTGACTCGCAGATGGTATGGAAGATCCCGTGTTGCGTTTCGGACAGTCGCGCAGAAAAAACCGTCCTGCTGAATTTTCTGCGCTGTGATCGGCTCCTCGGGATGTTGATCAATTACGATCTCGATCTTGCGCGCATCGGGACGAAAAACACGGATTTCCAAGTCGTCTCCAACCCGATGCGGACCCAACACTCGAAAGGGATCGGAATGCGCGCCGCCGACAAAGCGGCTCACTTCATCAGATGGCAACCCAGCAATATCGAATGGTTCCATAGTTATTCGTGGAGGCATTGAAGGGTTAAAGCGTTAAATTCATTGGGTCCTCAATCGCTTCAACCCTTCGTCGCATCGCTTCAATATTCTTTTCCATCGCTTCAATCGGTCATCGTTTCAACGAATCGTTTTGACCGTGCCCATCACACATGGGCGCGACGCGAAGCTTTGAAGTTTGTTCGAATCCCCCAGCCCCGATTGACGTTTTCGAACCCATTACTGCCTTGAGGATTGCGCCGTGTTGTAAATCCGATATAGACGCTCGCTCGCAAAAATATTCGACGTTGAGCGCCTGCCGCGCCATCGCCTTGCGAAGGCGCGCTCAGCGTTGGACGTTTGTCACTCAAATGAAAGAAGCTAAAAACGAAATTCAGCTAAACGCTGTAGAAGATCATGATGGAATATTGACCATTCGTGGCGGCGGCGCTCAAAGGAATTGGAACGGCATTCACTATAAACAGGGCATGTCTGCAAAGAACGTTGGCACAAGGAAATTATCCGCGAACATCGCCACCATCCCTCCGGACGGCGTCGCATACGCGCACATTCATGTCGATTTCGAAGTGATCCTTTACATCATCGAAGGAAAGGTACGGCATGAATTCGGCGCCGGGCTTAAACAGGTAATCGAGAACGAAGCCGGCGATTTCATCTACATAAAACCCGGCGTCCCGCATGAAGTCTTCAACATCAGCGATACTGAACCCGTAGTTGCCTTTGTTGCGCGCTCATCCCCTGACGAATGGGACAACATTATTCCTTACGATCGCAATCAGGCGGGTACGCGATGAACGGAGCAGGCGATCCAGCAGCGGAAGCGGAGCGTTTGCTGAAACGCGATGCCGAATGGGCGGCATTGGCCTCCGCAGGGCGGGACATCGACCGGATTCTCTCCTACTGGGCCGATGATGCGGTTGTTTTCGCGCCTGGCTTCCCGCCAATTATCGGAAAGGTAGCTTTGCGCGGTTACGTGGAAAACAGCCTTCGAATTCCCGGCTTTCAGATCGGCTGGAAATCAAGCGAGGTGCATTTTTCACCGGACCTAAAGCTTGCCTACATGTTTAGTGAGAACGCTGTCACGATGAACGGACCGGATGGCACGCCGCTCACGACGAACGGCCGTGGCATCACGATCTGGCGTCACGAACCCGACGGACAGTGGCGTTGCACCGTTGATATTTGGAACGAAGGAGCGCGATCATGATCAACACCGGAGCAGCGCCTGCCGCGGCCTCCCAGCGTAACAGGACATTCTGTGACTCCCACTTGGGCGTTCGAAGTTGAGCGTTCGGCGTTTACTTCTACGCTTCCTCCATGCCAAAGCATCTTGTCATTAGCACGAGCGGTAATCCGGACAGCAATAGCCGCCGAATGGGGCGCGCCGCGTTCGCGCATTTGCAAAAGAAAAAAGTCGATTGCGATTGGATCGATATCCGCGAGATGGATTTGCCGCTTTGTGATGCGGACAAATGTTATGGAATGCCCGGTTCAAAAAAACTGAGCACGGCCATTGAACGCGCCGACGGCATCCTCATCGCCGCGCCGGTATATAATTACGATGTCGCGGCTGCGACCAAGAACATGATCGAGCTCACAGGAAGCGTATGGGAAGATAAGATTGTCGGCTTCCTTTGCGCAGCCGGAGGGCACGCAAGTTACATGTCAGTGATGGCGTATGCCAATAGCCTCATGCTCGATTTTCGGTGTGTTATTATTCCGCGGTTCGCGTTTGCCACATCCCATGCTTTCGACGGCGAACACATCAGCGACAAAAAAATCGGTGAGCGAATCAAACAAGTTGCCGACGAACTTGTTCGCTTCACCAAAGCGCTTCGGAACTAAACCCCGGCCTGGCTTCTAAATTGACAGGAAAGACCTCATGCGATCCAGCTCTGCCTCGAGCTCACGCTTGAAAGAGCGATCATACTGCGCGCGCGACTGCACATAGCCAAACTCGGATTTAAGTCTCCCCTGCTCCACGGAGAGATTTGCCCAACCAATAACACGGTCACGCCAAAGCAGCGGCATTGCGTAATAGCCGAGCTTGCGCTTGGGCGCGGGCGTGTAAGCCTCGAAACGGTACACCCAGCCCCACAATAGTTCGAAGCGGTCGCGGTCCCACACGACTGGATCGAAGGGAGTCAGGAAACGCACCGTGCCCGGCGACTCAAAACGCGCCACATCCTCATCGGCTGGCCAATACCAATCAACGCCACCAACCCGGGCATGAGAGAGCCTTTGTTTGACCCGTTGCAATGCGCTCTTCAATTCGCTTCGCCAATGCGGAATAGCAAACCGCAGCCGGCGCACAAGATCAGACAGGCAGGGACCGGGCAACGGTGCGTAGAGTCGCACAGCTACGTCGACAAGTGCGTCAATCCGCACAAGGCGTTCGGCTGTGTCGGCCGGCTCGACCCCGTCCGGCTGGACAGCGTAGACACGCACGCCACCCTCCCGCCGTGCCACACGCAGCATTCCGCGGTAATGCATCGCTGCCAGCAAATGCGTCGTCGCGTTCGACGAACCGCCCCAATAATTTTTGACCGTGCCGTGCGAGAAATAACTATCCACTTCGCGAGGATGCACCGCACCGCGTTCCCGTACAAACTCCAGCAAAAGCCGGGCTCGTTTTTCGCGCGCGGCGGGCCACGGCCCAGAGCCTTCGGCAGGCACGCCTGCGTTCGCGCGCGGATGCATCAATGCCTGTATAGGTCGTGTGAGAAAACCGTACACGACAAAGAAATCCTCTTCGATACCGAGTCTTGGGTACAGGCGTTCGAGATCGCCGGCATGGTAGTCCTTTACGCGATGCCGCAGTATTAAGTCCTGCGCACGGGCGGGCGCGCGGATCGGGTCAGCCTGAACAAAGCCAAGTCGGTCGAGAGCGCGTTTCAGTGTCGTGGACTTGAACAGACTGCGGGCGACGGCAAAGCGACGCAGAGCATCCAGCGTAATCAACATGATTCAAATTGGCTAACGTCTTCGCAGCGATAAGCGGAGATCATCGTATAATCATACCTATCTATTGGTGACGTGTTTCCATAGTCCTGACCTGACGTGCCGAAAAACTGGCCAGGAGCGATTTCGCCTCGCGGAGCGAACGCATCAACGACAAAAAAACGCCGAGCGAATCAAAGCGGTCGCCAACCAACTCGTTCCGCTTCACCAAAGCGCTTCCGAGTTCATCCCGATCGGCAGGATTGAAGCCGGACTCGCCCGACTTATTCTCACGGCGTTCTTTCGCTTCGTGCACCCAAGACTCTGAGGGCAATCACGAACAGAGCAAAACATATCACTATTACGGCGACCCAGGCCAGGAACTGCCGATCGATTGCCGTGACTGAGACCGACTCTACCGAAAACGTTCCGACTAACCCGTAGCTTACAGGGATCACAATAAAATCAGCTATCGAATGCAACAGCACCGACGGGCGAATTGAACCGCTGTATTTTACTAGTAAGCCGTGCACCGCACTGATCGCCAGGAAGAATGGCAGGAAAGCGAATGTCGCGTACGCATGACTCAGGTGATGATCGAGAAAAAACATGATCCCACTGATCAGAATCGCGATTGGCCACCCGTGTTGTCGCTGGATGGGCGAGATTAGGTAGCCGCGAAAGCCTGCCTCTTCTACAACGCCGGCGGTTGCGCTAATACAGGCAATTGCGCAGCCGATCATCAGAGTCCCGTACTTTGCGAAATCGACTGGTGCCGCAAAAGCCTCCCGCGGCAAATGTGAAACACGCGCTGTCACGAATGCAATCGCGATCGTGCCGGTAATTCCGAGTGATCCGGCAATGAGCGCCCATATCCATGCGGACTTCGACAGCGACCGTGCACGCACATCACGACGCCGGGCTTCCTGCGTGCTCCGTGGCCACCCGTGCCCTGTGACATACCACCAGAAAATTGAGAGCCAAGCGGCAGTTACAACGAGCATCCATGGAATCGAAGGCGACGTTCGTATGTTCAGGATCACGGCAACGCTTGGCGGAACTGTGCCAATCGTTACGACCAACTCGGCTACGACAATTCCGCGCACAATTGCGGGTAAACGGTTCCAAAAGCGGATCAACATTGAAGTCAGCGCGTTTGAGCAACACCATCTCGCAGTTCGAAGATATCCGTCGGCTGAACCAACCCGCATCGCCGATAAAGCGATTTGCTTCCGGGAGTCGCCCAGAGAATAATTTGCGTCGCTTCCCTGAGCGCGACACCATGACAGCGCTTCGTTCAGCAACTTTTTTCCAAAGCCCCGGCTCCGCATTTCCGGAACGACATAAAAGTTTGTGACGTAAGCATGAAGCTCTGGTTCGTCGCGAACTGGATTGGGGATTTTCTCAAACAACTGCACGCAAACATGGCCAAGCAACCGTTTGCCGTCGTCAAGGACCCAACAGCGCCAGGGAGAAGAGCCGGACCAAAAACGTTTCCTCATCCACGATGCGCATCTTCGCGCAAACCTCGATTTGGTTTCGGTTGCCGCTTCGGTTTCAGTACGAAACCCGTAGCGCAGTTCAGCCAGAGCACAGGCATCACCTGCCCTTGCCAAACGGATCCGAACCCGAGCCATCGGTCGATCGTACGTGATTGAATGATTCACCGCTACTGGTAAACACACGATTCTCCCTGATTGTCGGCCCATAGCTTTGCAATGGTGGAACGAAGGCAGATGATCTTGCCGCTCTTGCAGCGCTTTGTCAGGATCACAAGATGAAGCATCTTCTTCTAGCCTGTCTGCTCCCGATGACGTTAACAGCTCAGACCATGCAACAGCTGACCGAACAGTTGGGTAAAACTGTCCTGTACGGTGACGTCGCGCTTTCGCCGGACGGCACGCATGTCGCTTGGGTGCAGTCCACCGCCGCGTCGACATCAAAGCAAATCTACGTCTGTGAAACATCGGGAAACGCGCCCGCGGCATCGGTTAAAATTCCGATCAGCGGCGAAAGGACCAATTTCGATCCCGCGTGGTCTCCGGATTCCAAAACACTCGTAGTTTTCTCCAGCGCTGGCGAGGGCGAGCAACGCCAGCTCTGGAGCTTTAAGGGCGACGGGGCCGATCCAAAAAAGATTACGAACCTAAAAGGATACGCCGCGCGACCCCGTTGGTCGCACGATGGGAGACAAGTTGCCTTTCTATACATCGAAGGCGCGAGTGGCGGCGGGCCTCTCATGGCCGCGCCGACGACAACTGGAGTTGTCGACACAGCCATTCATAATCAGCGGATCGTTGTTCTCGACGTTGCTAGTGGACAGTTGCGCCAGGTTTCGCCGGGAAACCTTCATATCTATGATTACGATTGGTCGCCCGACGACAAGAGTTTCGTCGCAACAGCCGCACCAGGACCCGGCGATAATAACTGGTGGGTCGCTCAGGTTTACACCATCGACGTCGCGAAGAGTAGCGCCACATCCATTTACAAACCTTCTCTTCAAGTGGCGGTGCCCCGATGGTCGCCTGATGGCAAGTCGATTGCCTTCATCGAAGGGTTGATGAGTGACGAAGGATTTCATGGCGGCGACTTATTCACGATCTCCGCTGACGGCCACACCCTAACGAACCGCACAAAGGGTCGCAAAAGTTCCGTCAGCTCGCTCTTTTGGCTAACGCCAGAGCGAATCCTCTTTACCGAGATCGTCGATGGCGGTGGTGCGATCTCTGAATTGACCATTGGCGACAGTTCCGTTCGTACAACCTGGAAAGGCGCGGAAGCTCTTCACGCATTCGGAAATTTCCCTGACTTTGCCATCTCGAAAGACGCCAAAGTCACAGCCGCGGATCGTAGCACGTTTGAAACGCCGCCCGAGATCTGGGTCGGACGGATCGGTGGATGGCGCAAGCTAACGAGTAATAACTTCGCATTATTGGCAACGTGGGGCAAAGCTGAGAGCCTTGCGTGGACGAATGAAGGCTTTCAGATACAGGGCTGGCTTTTGAATCCAGTCAAAATCGAGCCAGGAAAGAAATATCCCATGATCGTTCTCATCCATGGCGGACCTGCAAGCGCAGTCACGCCTGACTGGCCTGCTGGCTTTGGAATGTCGCGAGCCATCATCGCCGCGCTTTCATCACACGGTTACTACGTGTTGATGCCGAATCCTCGTGGCAGTTACGGCCAGGGAGAAGAGTTCACCCGAGCCAACGTGAAGGATTTCGGCGGCGGCGATCTGCGCGACATCCTCGCCGGAGTCGATGCAGCGATAAACAAGAATCCAATCGACCCTGACCGCCTCGGCGTCACCGGCTGGAGTTACGGCGGCTACATGACCATGTGGACTGTTACACAGACCAATCGTTTCCACGCTGCTGTTGCCGGCGCCGGTATTGCCAACTGGCAAAGTTACTATGGCCAGAACTTGATCGATCAGTGGATGATCCCCTTCTTCGGCGCCTCCGTTTACGATGATCCCGCCGTGTTCGAAAAAAGTTCGCCCATTAAGTTTATCAAGAAGGTGAAGACCCCGACGCTGGTTATTGTCGGTGAGCACGACGCGGAATGCCCGGCTCCGCAGTCCTACGAGTTCTGGCACGCTTTAAAGACGTTTGGTGTGCCGACACAACTCATCATTTATCCCGGCGAAGGCCACATGTTCATCAAACCCGAGCACCAAGCCGATCGATTGGATCAGACCGTCGGATGGTTCGACAAATACCTGAAGTAACTTTCTTCGCTTTCGTGGCACTCGCGGCGTTTCAACACCGCTGAGGATTCCACCGAGATGACCTGTGAGAGTCGGTCGTAGCCAGTCATGACTACTTTTTTACGACAATCGTTCCAGTCATTTTCGGGTGAACTGAGCAATAGTAGGTATAGGTCCCGGGAGCCCCAGCTGTGATCGTGAATTCCTGATCGGTGTCCAGCGCAGACGATTTCTTAAACTGCTTCTCGACACTTACGATGGTGTGCGGTTCCTCGTCTCGATTGATCCAGGTGATCTTTTCGCCGGACTTCACTGTGATCGTTTGAGGATTGAACGCGAAGTCTTTAATCTCGATCCGGGTTTCGCTGGCGGCCACGTTGTCGGTGTCTTTCATCTCGCCGGCCAGCGCAGAGAGAAAGGAGAAACTAATACTGCACAAGAGTGCTGCGATTCGGATTTTGGAAATGAGCGTAGTCATAGTTTGAGTCGTGTTATTGGGTCTAGCTAAGATTGGAGTCGATGATCGCGAGCGCGGTTTTGCCTTGTTTATACTCGACGTTTGTTAAGCCAAGTAAGCTTCGTAGCTTTTCAGCCGGCACTGTCATCGGCCCGGGCGATGGCGCGCTTCCAGGCGCAGGCTGAGGGAAAGCGGTGGACATTGCCGTATGAAACGTCACGTTGCCTTCGACCTTTTGAAGGACTTGGTGGATATGACCGTTTAGGACCGTCACCGAGCCAAAGCGCTTTAAGTATCCGAGCGCACGTTCGCTATCGTTGGTCCCCCAGCCCCATTTCGGATAAACCGTCCACAAGGGAATATGCGCAAAGACTACAACTGGGGTGTCGGCGCCAAGGCCTTTCACATCGTTTTCGAGCCACTCAAGTTGCTCGTCGCCTAGCTGGCCCAGGCCGCCGGCCTGAAGGTCGAGGACGTTAACCAAACCAATGAAATGAACACCGTTCTTGTTGAAGCTGTACCAACCGGAACCTTTGGCTTCGATGCTCTTTAGGTATCGTTCACGATAGAGTTTCCCTCCATCGTTGAGCACATCATGTTCCCCGGGAACGTAGAAAATGTCCTTGGTTCGGCAGCTCTTGATTACTTCGTCGAAGGTGTCGAACTCCTCTGGCTTCGACAATTGCGTGATGTCTCCTGTGTGAATCAGGAAAGACGGGGCGGTAGGCATCGCGTTAATGCGATCGAGAGCAATCTTAAATGTCTCGGTAACATTCTTGTTTGCGTCCTTGCTAAACCCGATATGGCTGTCGCTGATCTGCAGAAAGCTGAGATCGGTAGCCTTTGATAAGGACGATCCGGTCTTCGCAATTTCGGCAAGGGTCTTTGATGCAAGCACGCCGCCGCTTACTGTCCAAAGCACTCCCGTGCCGGCCCACGCCATGCATTTTAAGAAACCGCGGCGATCAATCCCGTCGTGCTCGTGATCGTGAGAAATGAAATCTGACATATGTTTTGTTTCTTTTAGGTTGGTTGGTTTGATGTTGCTTCCACTTGTCCTTACTGATTCCGCGGCCTTTTATTCCCGAAATTAAATCGCACCACTTTCAACCCCGCTGACAAACCCACCCAGGTGCCCGGCGATTGCGATCACCAGCACCGTGGCAAGAGCGAGAAGGATATAGATGATTCCAGGCGTTCGTTGTGGAAATTTCCGTTGGTGAAGACGCCAGCCACAGAGCACCCAAATCATTCCGCTTGCAGTAAGGGCAAAGAGCAGGTGCAGAAGCAGGTTTCCTTTAAGCTTCGATCCTTCCAATTGCCATTGCCACGCGGTCAAGCCGCTTGCGATGGCCACGGGAGCCGTTAGCGCCGCACCGATTAGATTATAGAATGCAGCCTTCGCCAACGCTGGATTCCTTTTCCAGATCGCGAGGAGATCAAATGCCACACTCATGATGAAGAGCGCTATCGGAAAGTGAATGATTACCGGGTGTTGCGCGTGTTTCGCGAGCAGGGCGGTTTTTAGGTCAAACGGATTCATCGGACTTTTGTGAAAGCTTGCGGAGATTTTCCAACGCTCAGCTACCTGCTATCCCCTGGGTGATTCCTTTGTCTCTCGAATCCAAGTCGACGATTGTTTGCCGGCCAGCCTTGATGACGACGCGCACTCGGACATAGCTGTCCCTCTCCGATCGACCTTCGATAACATAAGATCCTGCTGGCAGTGTTACGACCTCGGGAATTTCATCGCTGCTCGAAATGTGATTTTGCACAGTCTTAAACAGCTTTCCCTCAGCCGTGTAGATCCCATATGAGCTGTGTGCATAGTAAGGCAGGCCACCGTCGTCGAATGCATCCGTGGCCGAGTAAACCTGAAGCCAGCCTTGGGATAACTGTTCCACTTTCGCCGTGCCCCTAACCAGCGCTGTTTTCTCTGTTTCGCTACCGCGCGTCGTGCCAAGAAGCGCTACAGCAACAAACATCACAACCGCAAGATTTCTGGTGGTCACATATCTGAGAAGCGGTTTGAACGTGAATGCGTAGCTGTAAGTCTGCTTATGATTTGTTTTCATTGTTTGTCTTTATTGCCTCCACCAATCCATACCGATTTGCTGAGCGAATATTCCCTCTCGAGGGAGACGGTTCTCGCATCGAATAAGTTACCGAAAGAATCGCTCCGATTCGTTCGGACGGAGCGCGGCGCGACTATTGTGGATGGGCTAGCGTGCTACCGTCTTACTAACGACCAGGAATGTCATTAGTGATGCGACGTTCGCGCTTCAAACTGCTGCTTGAAGGTTTGCAGATCGTTAATGTTAACGTCGGAGACAGCCCAGTAGTTAAAGTCTGAGTCAGCCCAGTGCAGCAGTTGATATCCCTGTCGCGTTATCGTTTTCGGAGCTCTTGCTTCGTCCGAGGACGCCGGCCAAACAAAAAGGTTGATAACGTGTTTGCGCCGTTCATAAACCAATGCCGCAACTGGCCTATTGGGCAGTCCCGCAAGTGCTGTTCGATTTTTTGGCTGGTCATTGGATCTAGTTCGCCATCCAAATAGCCATCCATCAGTTTTATAGCTTCTTCGCAGATCATCTATTTCTCCTTACCGATCTGAGCCGCCAAATATTCGCTAAGTTTGGCGCGAGCGCGGGCGAGCCGCGACATAACCGTACCCGGCAAAATTTGCGCGACGTCGGCTATTTCCTTGTAGGAGAGACCTTCCTGATGTCGCAGCGTCAAGATCTCACGGGAGTCCACCGGTAATTCCTCCATCGCTTTCCTGATTAGTTCCGCGTCTTCAGCGTGCTCAAGAATTGTTGCTGGACTGGCCGAGTCGTGGCCGCTTGCATGAATCTCTTCGTCAAAAGTCGTGGTTATATCAACTGCACGGTTCTTTTTGAGCAATGTGTAGGAGGTGTTTCGGACAACCTTGAGCAACCAGGCCCGCCCATTAGAACCATGGAATCCAGCGAAAGATTTGAATGCTCGCAGATAAGCCTCTTGGACGACATCCTGCGCATCCTGTTCATTGCGAAGCAACCATTTGGCTAAATTGTGCGCTGCATCAAGATGGGGCAGCATCAGCGCTTCAAAAGACCTTAAATCTTCTTTTTCAGCGTGGCTTTCTGTGCGCTTCTTGATTACGACGAACTTAACAATCTTCGGGTCCGATTCGGAATCTTCCGTCTCGGAAGCATTTTGAACAAAACCGCGTCGCCAAGACGAGTGGTTAAGGGAGTCTTTGATCAAATCAGTTGTTTTGATAATTTCCTTTTCAAGTTGTGGATATCTGTCTGGCGCGTCTGTTTTTTCGTGTCGGCATGAATGTGCTTCTATCTCCTAAAGCGGAAAGGCCGCCTGAAACCCACCACTGCGCGAGATTCTTTGAAGAAGCCGTCAGGCTGTAAAAATCCCTCGGCCGTGCTGGCCATGGCGGCGCTTGTTGAGGTTGGCCCGATCGTTAAGAAATTAAGATCGTGCCGGAAATGGGAACGGTTTCATAACTTTCTCGGCAGTTTTTCGGGCCGTGATGTTAGATCAAGCCGAGCGCGTGGACCGTTGGCTCGTCGATCGCGCCGTTCACTTCCAAACCGTAGTCTCGTTGATACGCGCTCAGCGCTTGACGCGACGCGGGTCCGAGTGAGCCAGTAACATCTCCGATGTAATAGCCGAGGTCCTTCAAGGCATGCTGCACATTAACGATAACTTGGTCGGGCAACAGGTTACCGTATGTGTAGATTGGTCCATCGTAGTCATAACTTTCGTAGGCAGGATCATACCCCCATGCCGGACACCAGTAACCTGAATCCCAATAGTAATAACCGCCGGCGACCAGGACGATAATAATGTGCTGCTGCTTCCACCAAACCCGATCATGACGCTCATGGCGATACCGGCCGAGTGCCTTGGCATAACTAACACGCTTGTCCTCGTTTTTTTTCCGGCTGACGACGTTCTTTGTCGACGCACCACTTGGAATAGCTGTTGGTTTAGGAGAAATGTGAACGCTGGCGGGTTTCTGATTTCGCTTAGGCGGCAGCGTCCAGCTGGGCGAGGCGTTTTGGCCGCTTGCAGTCATTGCGAACGCGGCTGCCGTCGCGAGACCGAACAAAATTAATGGTTTTGTCTTCATTTACGTTACATGAATGGACGGCTGACGATGGGATGCGCGCTGCTTTTACTGATTGTTAACGACCATTTGCGGCGGAGGTTTACTCGCCTCGATCTGCGCGCTGACCTTCTGCAAGCCCGCAGTAAGCGCCTCAATTTGCTTTTGCTGTTGCGTGATAGTCGCTTCCTGTTTGGCAGCAGTTGACCTTACTTGTGCGATCGTCACGTCTTGCTCTTGGACTTTGCGATGTTCTTTCAGGAACTCGTTGAGCAACATCGCGTTCACTGCTTCGTACCGCACGGTGTATACGTCGCCCTTTGCATCGCGTGCTACCAGATCAGGATTCACCCTTGCCACTTCTTCGGCCACCAGGCCAAATTGCGGCCCGTGATCGGGATCAATATTCTTTTTGTAACGGAAGGTCACCGGCTGAAGTGCCAGGATCGCTTCGCTTGCTTTGTTCATAGGTTTGATCTCGTCCTTGAACCTTTCTGAAGAGGCCGCAATACCGAGTTGCCTGCTGCCGTTGACGACAAGCGTGGAACCTGCAACTGCTACGCCACTGACGCCGGCGATAAATGTTCTTGTCTGACTTCCGGCCGTGCCGATGCGCGCCGTGGCGGACTCCCCAGCAACACCACGGTTGCCGATGTCGATATTGTTATTGCCTATAGTGAGATTGTCTCCTGCGTTAACGCCCAAGGCGATGTTAAAGCTGCCTGTTGTGTTGTTAAGGAGCGTATGGGCACCGCTGGCCGTGTTGAAGTTGCCTGTTGTATTGTGAAGGAGCACGATATCACCGTCGGCCGTGTTATGATTACCGGTTGTGTTGGAAAAGAGCGCTTCAAAACCATCGGCTGTGTTGTAGAATCCGCTTATGTTCGCAAAGAGTGCTCGCAAACCAATGGCCGTGTTTTCGAAGCCGGTTGTGTTGGAAAAGAGCGCTTGAAAACCATCGGCCGTGTTCTTAATACCGGTCGTGTTCTCATTAAGCGCCTGCGTACTGTCGGCCGTGTTGTTGCTGCCGGTGGTGTTGCTAAAGAGCGCCACAATACCGTTGGCCGTGTTGAAGCTGCCAGTGGTGTTGTTTTGGAGCGTAGCAGCACCGTTGGCCGTGTTGAGGCTGCCAGTCATGTTGTCTTCGAGCGCTTGAAAACCGTTGCCCGTGTTGTCGAAGCCGGTGGTGTTGTTCAAGAGCACAGCAAAACCGTTGGCCGTGTTGTTGCTGCCGGTTGTATTGCTGAAGAGCGGATCAAGACCGATAGCGGTATTGCTCGCGTCCGTTGTCAGGGAGAGAAGCGCATTATCACCCTCGGCGGTATTGCCGCCGGGATAGCCTCCGTCGGGTGCCGGAACAACCCCGAAAGCAGTCGGGGCCGACGCAAGTGCAAAGCAGGTCAGCAGCAGCGGGATGAAAATGAGAGCGGACCGGGAACGGAAAATGGTGAGAAGTGAACAAGTGATTACTGTTTTCATGGCTGTCATTTCTTTCTTTGTAGTTTGTCGTTTTAAGTTCGTAGGATGCTGCACTGCGCCCCTCGCGTGAGGGGAGCGCCGGTTAAGGCGCGTCCCCCACGGGTTTGTTAGGAATAGCGCCGCACTGTTACGGTAGTGGCGCGCCTGGGAGAAAGTTCTTCGAAGACATCGCCGCGACTCCGGACTCATCGTCTCCGTCGAAGTGTGCGGGAGCCGAACCGGGTACGCAATCTTCATCATCATTCGGATCGGCGAACCAGAAGACTATATGGTTTAGGTCCGTACGGATCCCGGTGATGTTGTTAAAGGCGAAAGCCTCATTGATGATCGCGTCCACGCGAACAGAACCTCTGCCCGCCGCATTTGTGGTGAAGTCCGCGATATACTGAACCGCGCCGAAGGGAGGCACCGGCATTTCGGTCAGGAAGACCGCAAATGTCGTATTGGGTCGCAGGCCCTCGGCATGCAAATCCAGCGTATCCACACCGCGGACGTCCTCCCTTGGAAACACGGCAACGGTCGCCGCCGCGTCCGGTAGGCAGGATGCGATGGGATCCGAAGCTGGTTCCAGGTCGAACCTGGAGGGGCTTAGGTGCAGCGCATGAGCAGCCTCTGACCTGGGTTGGATACCCTGCGCGTTCGCAGTCTGGTGAACTGAGAGTAGCGCCGATAGCAGGCCCAAGGCGGCTATGAGGATCGAACGAATTGGCAGCTTCATCGCTGCGTGCTTTTCTCCGCAAGCAGTCGAAGGCTGATGATTGTTTGAGATTACTGATTGTTTAGTTTGCATATGTTTTTCTTGTTTGCTTTCTGTTTTGGTTTTTCCGGCGTGTTTGTTGTTATGCCGGTTCATGTGGTAAAGCGGAAAGGCCGTCTGAAACCCACCACGATTGCGCGAGATACTTCAAAGAAGGTGTCGGGCTGTAAAAACCCCTCGACCGTGGTAGAATTTGCAGCGTCGAGCAGTCTGTATGACGAGGCCCCCATCCACGCGACAAGAGGTCACTCAATTGCTGGGCGACTGGAGCAGCGGAGACGAGGGAGCGCTCGAAAAGCTGATTCCACTTGTGCAGCCCGAATTGCACCGGCTGGCGCATTATTATATGAGCCGGGAACGCGCCGGTCACACGCTGCAAACGACCGCGCTTCTCAACGAGGCCTATCTACAGCTTACCGACAAAACGCAGCGGCCATTGCAAAACCGCACACACTTCATGGCCGTTGCCGCGCAACTAATGCGTCGCATCATGGTGGATCACGCGCGTGCACGGCATGCGTTGAAACGCGGCGCCGGGGCGATAAGGGTTACCCTGGACGAGGCGGCTTTGGTCACCGAAGAGCGGGCTGAGGAGATGCTGGCGCTGGATGAAGCGATGGAAAAGCTGGCCGAGTTTGATCGTCGCAGATGCCAGATCGTCGAATTGCGTTACTTCGGCGGACTGACCGTAGAAGAGATTGCCGGCGTCCTTAAGGTACATCCCAACACGGTGATGCGAGACTGGAGAGCAGCCAAAGCGTGGCTCTACGCAGAGCTGACCACGGAAGGAAGTTGATGGAGCCCCAACTGTGGCAACGGATCACCGATCTATTTGACGAGGCGATGACGCGGGGGCCAAAAGAGCGCATGGCGTTTCTCAAGGAAGCCTGCGAGGGCGATAGCGATTTGCGCGAACAGGTCGAGCGGCTCATCAAATCTCACGAAAAATCGACTGAGTTTCTCGAGTCTTCAGCCTTTGCCGTCGCTCCCGAACTTCTGACGGATGATCGCGCCGGCGCCGGCGCATCGGTGGGAGAACTAATTGGTCATTATCGGATCGAGTCTTTGATCGGCATTGGCGGAATGGGCGAGGTTTATCTCGCGCGGGACGAGGGACTCGGGCGCAAAGCTGCGCTCAAGCTTCTCCCCGATAGCCTGACGACAGACGAGACGCAGTTGAGCCGATTTAAAAATGAGGCGCGGAGTGCCTCGGCCTTGAATCATCCGAACATTCTAACCGTTTATGAGATCGGCACAGAGGGAAACCGGCGATTCATCGCGACGGAGTTCATCGAAGGCGTCACGCTCCGCGCGTCGCTCCAGGGCGTGAGGATGAATCCGCATGCGGCGGTGGATATTGCCGTGCAAGTGGCGTCGGCGCTGGCTGCGGCGCACGAAGCCGGCGTCGTGCACCGCGACATCAAACCGGAGAACATCATGCTGCGACCGGACGGATACGTGAAGGTGCTCGATTTCGGGATTGCCAAACTGACCGAGCGAAGGCTGGTGTCACACGCGCATGCGGGCGAAACAGCGGCGGCACTGCAAACGCGAGCGGGGTTAGTGTTAGGCACGGCGCATTACATGTCTCCGGAGCAGGCGCGCGGCCAGAAGGTGGACGCGCGCTCGGACATTTGGAGCTTGGGCGTAGTGCTTTACGAAATTGTGGGAGGGAACCCGCCGTTCCGGGGCGAAACGCCGAACGATTGTATTGCCTCCATCCTGACAACGGAGCCGCCACCTTTATCCGGCGTATTGCCGAATGTTCCGCTCAAACTCGAATCCATTCTGCAAAAGGCTTTGCGCAAAAACAGTCACGAACGTTACCAGACGATCAAGGAGATGCTCGCCGATCTCCACACTCTCAAGCGGGAGTTGGAAGCGGACAGCTCCTTGCAGCAGACCAAAGCGCGTGCCGAACTTATCGTCAGCAAAATCAAACGTCATAAGAGGGGCGTGTTACTCGCTCTGGCGGTGGCACTCCTGGCGGCCGCGGCAGTTGCCTACTCTTTTTTCTTTGTCGCCCCGGCGCCATTGCCAAACGAAAAATCCATCGCCGTTCTGCCATTTGAAAACCTGAGTGAGGAAAAATCCAACGCCTACTTCACCGATGGGATTCAGGACGAAATTCTGACCCGGCTCTCAAAGATCGCGGACCTCAAAGTAATCTCACGCACGTCCACGCAGCGTTATAAGAACACATCTCAAAGACTTTCTGAAATTGCGAAGCAACTCGGTGTCGCCAATCTCCTGGAAGGCAGTGTCCAGAAAACAAATGATCAGGTGCGCGTGAATGTGCAATTGATTAGGGCAGCGAATGATTCACATCTGTGGGCAGAGACCTTTGATCGCAGACTGACTGACATCTTTTCGGTCGAGAGCGAGGTGGCTAAAGCCATTGCCGA
>WNFW01000159.1_pt1 | contig 40341 bp, 42 predicted proteins | sample 5400131 | NCBI WGS metagenome assembly WNFW01 (sample SAMN13153362, study PRJNA577476) | soil metagenome | isolation source: 20 cm soil or saprolite under grassland replicate 1 | place: USA:California | collected 2016-06-15
CCGGCGAGGAACGCCTTAAAGCTGCGGACGGCAAGAAGGTCCATCCGACCCAGAAGCCCGAGGGCCTGTTGGCGCGCGTGCTGCTGTCATCGTCAAGGCCCGGCGACCTCGTGATCGATCCCTTCAACGGCACCGGCACCACGGGCGCGGTGGCCAAGCGTCTCGGCCGCCGCTACATCGGCTTCGAGCGCGACCAGACCTACGCGGCTGCGGCAGAAGCGCGCATCGCCGCGGTCGAGCCGCTGCCGGAAGCCACACTGGCGCCGTTCATGACCGCGCGCGACGCACCGCGCGTCGCGTTCGCCGAACTGATCGAGCGCGGCATGATTTCGCCCGGCACCAGGCTGGTGGACTCCAGAAAACGCCACGGCGCGCTGGTCCGCGCCGACGGCGCCATCATGCTCGGCGACAAGGTCGGCTCGATCCACCGCATCGGCGCGGTGGCGCAGGGCTCGCCCGCCTGCAACGGCTGGACCTTCTGGCATGTCGAGACCAAGCACGGCCTCAAGCTGATCGACGAGTTGCGCGCCGAGATCCGCTCCAGCATGGCAGCTGTGTAATTCCAGCAGGCTGCCTGCCCTATTTTGCCTTGAATCCCGGCGCCATACTGCAAGGCTCATAATCTCGCGCAGGCCGTCATTTACGGCCATGATGAGATCATTCGATGCGATCAAGAAACTCTGAAGCATTACTGTTGCTGCCGCTGCTGCCGATCTTTTTCATCGGCATGTTCCCGATGTTGCTGTTCGCGCTTCTGGGCTATGCCGGCATCATCCTGCTCGGCATTCTCATGCTCTGCGCCGGTCTGTCCGACGCATTGAACGCGAACAGCAATTTCAGCGAACAGGTCATTGCTCATGGATATTCGGATCGAGCGGAGCGAGCCGTCCGCACGACGGACCTGCATTCGGCCATTCGGTTCGCGCTGATCATCGATGCCGTCGGCGCCGGCCTGGTGATCGCGGGCCTGTGCGGCTTTTTCTATTTCAGCTGACCTGCGAACTGCGCGCCGGAATCCGCTCCGAGATGGTGGTGGGTTAGGGCCAGCGAAGCTGCCCACAGATCCGTAAAATCGCTGCTGCTGTCTCATCTGGCTCCAGCGTAGGATGCAGATGCGTGCCGCCAAGACGCACCACCGGCCAGCCACGCCGATCCGCTTCGTCGGCACTCAGCTGATAGATCGGTGATGTCTGAATAAAAGCTGCGGGCACCCCATCCCATCGGGCAAGCTCGATCGTGTCATCAAACCAATCCACCCGCATCCGCGGCGCATCCCTTTCAAAGATCGTCCACTCAGCAGGAATTGCCGCCAGCGTATCGACCCCAATTAACGCGGCACGCGGGTTGCCCTTCCACCAGTTAGGCCACGATGGGAGCGTTCCGCTTCCGTCATCTAACGTGCGAATGAATTCGCGAAGGGATTCCCGTACTGGAAAGACCGGACCGTGCGCGGGAGGCACTTCGCCGTCGACGATGACCAGTCCTCGACAGGGCAGTCGTGCCGCAAGGTCGACGACTACTGTGCTCGCCGAACTGTGGCCGACAAACACCGATCGCTTATCCACCCGTATCTGAGACGTGACGTGGGACGGCCATGCATGCCACGGCGGTATTTCGCCAGCCGCCATCAGCACGTCGGGGACCTGAACGTCGACGCCGAGATTTCGAAGCTTTTCGGCCGCAGCAGCCCAGCTCGACGCGCCAACGAGTGGCCCCGCAACGAGTATCAAATTGAATGCCATGATTGTCATATAGATCGAAACTCAACGCCTAGCCAGCGCCCAGCTCTCGATCGAAGCGCACTCCGGAAATGACATTTGGCTCGGTTCGCTCACGAACTCGTCGGTTGCACATCCTAAAAATCTTGGCATGAACATGCCGCCCCGCGGTAGTGTCCCGCGTGTCGCAATTATTCTCGGCAACAAAGAAGCAAGGGAGAATTCCAAAATGCTCAAATTTTACTTCAACGGCGCGCCGAACCCCAACAAGGTTGCGCTGTTTCTGGAAGAGTCCGGCCTGCCTTACGAGCTGGTGCCGGTCGACACCCGCAAGGGCGACCAGTTCAAGCCGGAATTCCTCAAGGTGAATCCGAACAGCAAGGTGCCGGCGATCGACGATGACGGCGTGTTCGTGTTCGACAGCAACGCGATCCTGCTTTATCTGGCCGAGAAGACCGGCAAGTTCTTGGCCCCCAACACACCGAAAAGCCGCGCGCAGACGCTGTCATGGCTGCTGTTCGTCGCCACCGGCCTCGGGCCCTATTCGGGCCAGGCGGTGCATTTCAAGACCGTGGCGCCAAAGGAGCTGGAATACGCCCACAACCGCTACCAGTACGAAGCGCATCGCCATTACAAGATCCTCGACGATCACCTCGCCAACAGCCGCTATATGGTCGGCGACACCTACACCATCGTCGATATGGCGTTCTGGGGCTGGGCGCGGCTGGCGCCCTTCGTGCTCGGCGACGACGCTTACGTGAAATATCCGAACGTGAAGCGGCTGGTCGATGAAATCTCGGCCAGGCCCGCCGCGCCGCGCGCGATCGCGCTGAAGGACAAGTTCACCTTCAAGGCCGAGATGGACGAGGAAGCAAAGAACTTCATGTTCGGCCACCTCAAGACCAAGGCGGCGTGATCAAGTGGTTGCTACGGACTGCCAGTTCTCGTCATGGCCGGGCTTGTCCCGGCCATCCACGTCTTAAAGCTCCGTGTTCAACCAAGACGTGGATGCCCGGCATCGCAGACAAGTTTACGTAGTCTGCGAAAAGCAGACTACTATGGCCGGGCATGACGACCTCTATTGACGCACTATCGGCGCGCATCATTGCCCGCGCCAAAAACCATTCAACGTCTCACCCCGCGGCCAACTTGCGCGCTTCCGGAAACGGCCCGAGCACGCGTTCGACCAGCGTTGAATCGCAATATTCCTTGATCTCCTTGATCTTGCCGTTCTCGATGCGCCAGATCATGCAATACTGGTTATCGTAGCGCACACCGGCTTTGGTGACGTTGTCGCCGCGCGCCTCGACCGCGACGTAGTCGCCATCGGCGATGAAGTTGAACGCAACGGTGCGCGGCCGTTCGGCGAAAAACGACCGGAAATGGCCCATCAGGCCGTTCTGGATCGCGTCGCTGCCCCTGAATTGATGCGACCACGAATACTGGCCGGTGACGATCCAGACCGCATCGTCGGCGAGGTTGTCGGCAAATGCCGTGCCGCTCCGGCTGGCGGAATCGGCGTAGATCCTTTGCACTAATTGCTTGTTGGCTGCTGCGCTCACGGCGGCTTCTCCTCTGACTTGACGGGACCGGTTATCGCGCAACGCACATCATTCTTCCAATCGATGGCAGATATGATACATATTCGCCTGATGAATTTGAATTCGCTTGACCTCAATCTGCTGGTCGCGCTCGACGCCTTGCTGCTGGAAGCCAATGTCAGCCGCGCCGCGATGCGGATCGGGCTGTCGCAGCCGGCCACAAGTCATGCGCTGCAGCGGTTGCGCGACATGCTGGGCGATCCGCTGCTGGTTCGCACCGGCGCCCGGATGGAATTGACGCCGCGGGCCCAGGCGTTGCGCGGGCCGCTGGCGCAGACGCTCGATCAGGTGCGCGGGCTTTTCATTCCGGACGATTTCGATGCCGCCAGCAGCGAGCGGCAGTTTCGCCTGATGATGCCCGATCTTGCCGTCGAGCTTTTGGTGCCGCCGCTGATGGAGAAAGTGACGCGGCTTGCGCCGAACGTCCGGCTCGACGTCGTGCCCTGGCGCGGGCCAGCGATCTTCACGACGGAGTTTGCCCGCACCATCGATCTCGTGATCAGCATCGGCGATGCCTTCAGGGCATTCCACCGTCAGCTGCTCTATACCGATCGCGACGCACTCGCGGTGCGGCGCGGTCACCCCGTCGGCGCGAAACTGCAACGGCGCGATGTCTTCCTCAACGCGCGGCACGTTGCCGTCGTGATCCGCGGCCAGAACGAGGATCTGATCGACGGCTGGCTGCGCGGCAAGGCCATCGAGCGGCGGATCGCGCTGGCGGTGCCCGGCTATATCGAGGCCCTGCACGTCGTCGCGCGAACCGATCTCGTCGCCTTCGTACCGCGCCGCCTGATCGGCGCGCTGTCGAAACAATTATCGCTGATGACGGTGACGCCGCCGCTCGATCCCGGCATCGACGAACAGTTCATGTTCTATCCGACCCGGGCGCAGGTCGATCCGGGATCGATCTGGCTGCGCAAGCTGGTGCTGGAAACCGGGCGCGAACTGGACCGGCCGAAGCGCAAGGCCGCGTAGCTGCATGGGTTGGGCAAAGGCGCGGCCGGTCACGCGCGCCAGAACGGCTTGCTGACCTCGTGTGCGATCGACGCCCAGCAGGTTCCCATATCCCGCAGTTCGCGCTCGCTTCGCGCGGCAAGCTCTCGCCGGGCGTGCGCGCGCGCTCGCCATATTTGAACCGTGGAAAGAATATTCCGAACCAGGACCATCAACGAATTCGATGTCGATTGGGGATGAGGTCGCTGCCCGATCTCGCTACAGCTGCTGCTCAATGTCTCAACTCCCTCAAAGCTTCGTGACGCCGAAAAATCCAGTCTCGTCATGAAGGCCGTTGCTGACGTTTGCCTTCGATATAAATGCTGACGATCGTATCGTCGGCAGGCTGGTGTTCGGGAGCAACCGGCGTGAGTTGGGCCTGAATGCATTTCCACGCGCCGTTCTCGAACAGATATGTATCGGTGTACATCGTCATGCCCGTCACTTCCTGTCCGTCGCGGCGGCGGATGTGCTTGTTGGTGGCGCGCACCAGCGCAACGTCGCCGATGACGGTGATCAGTTCGTCGCGGACATCCCAGTAAACGATGATTTTCGGGTCAAAAGCCGTGGCCCAATATTTCAGATAGGTCGCGCGATCCCAGCGCTGGCCGGTGGGCCAAATGTTGATGAAGCCGGGATGGAGAATGGCATCATGCGGGGCCACGTCGTTGGTCACGAAATTGTGGATGAAACGCGCGTTCAGCACACGCAATTCGTGCATGGTCTCGGCCGATTGAAGGTCACGCCGGGCAAGCTGCATTTTCATCTCCTCCAAATCAAGGCGCCAGTTCGCGCGCTTTCTCGGCGGTCGCGCTATCGGCGGGATAGAAGCATTCGATCTTCAATTGTTGCAGCGCGGCGTCTGTCGGCATCGCCAGCGTCGTAAAGGTGGAAAAGAACGCGAGCCGAAACTCGCCTTTACGGAGCTGCATCGTCATCACAGGCGATGATCCGGCCGGATGGCGCGGCAGCCTCCATTCGGCCGGCAGGCCGGGATAGGTCATGACTTCGTCGAGCAGTTGCGCCGCGACCTTGCCGCCTTGTGCGACTTCGCGATGCAGGATCTGGATCATCTGGCCGGCGAACTCGTCCCAGTTCACGATGAACTGCCGCAGGCCTTTCGGGTGGAAGACCACATGCATGGCGTTATCTGCGATGTCGGCTTCCATGTCGTAGGACTCGCGAAAAACCTTGAACAGGCGTGCCGACGCCTGGTTGCGGATGCGGACATCCCAACGACCGTCAATGACGATTCCGGGATACGGCTCCTGTTGCCGCAGGATGAAATCCAGTGCCTGGCGCACATGCTGCAAATTATCGGCCGCCAAACCCCGATCGCTATAGGGCGGCATGAAGCCTGCCGCGACATGCAAGGCGTTGCGCTCCTCGAGCGGCAGATCGAGCGCGCCGCCGAGCAACTGCACCATTTCGCGGCTCGGTTGCGCCCGGCTGGTCTCCAGAAAGCACAGATGTCTGGCGGACACGCTTGCATCGACGGCCAGTTCGATCTGGGTGAGGCGGCGAACGTTCCGCCAATGCTTCAGAAGGCTGCCGAAATGTCCGGCGCCGACATCGTGCGAATTGTGGTTTTGGGCGGTCATGTCCATCAATCTAGATCATCAGGTCAGAAGGGCAATTACCTCAAAGGTAAGTCGGAGCCGGAGCCGCGGCCTACTGGATACCCCGCAGGAGCCTGTCATCGGGCTCGCCCATCGGGTCCGGCCTTTGGCCGGCCCGACGGCAGGCTCCGGCGAGACTGGTGGCGGGGCATGACGACTATAACCATGCTGCAACTATCGAACGGCCTTTGCCGTCTCAACCAGTCGCGCGCTCGTGGTGGCCGTGGCCAGCACGGTGCCGTCCTCGGCCGTCAACCTTCCCTCGACGAAGGCGATGGTCTTGCCGAGTTGCGTAACGTTCGCTTCCCCGACGATCGGCCCGGGTTTGGCCGGCGCCAGGAAATTGACGGTCATGGTGATGGTCGCGGTGTAGAGCTTGCCCTCGGTCATGACGAACACCGCCGGACCCATGGTGTCGTCGAGCATCGCGGAGAGGATGCCACCCTGGACGAAGCCGGCCGGATTGCAGAATTCCGGTTTGCCGTCGAAACCGATCCGGACCCACCCTTCCCTCGGGCGCGCGTCGAGCAAGTGCCAGCCCAGCAGTTTCGAAGATGGCGGGGCGGTGAGACCATCAAGCGCGGTTGCGATCATGGGAAACCTCCGTGCCGTGCTGTCCTAGCGCAGGCCTGCTGCCAGCGTGGTGTCAGCAGGATGCGGCGCTCGATAAGCTCAGAGATCCAGCCCGTGCGCGATCACCTTGCGCATGAGGTTGGGCAGCGCTTCATCCTTCAAGCTGGCGATCGGCACCCAGCGCATCCCCCTGGGCGGCGCGGCCCGTGCGGGAACGCTGGCCGTATAGACGATGAGCTCGAGTGGGAAATGCGTGAAGACGTGGGTGACGACGCCGGCCTTGCGATGCCAGCGCGCGACGCCGTTCAGGGTCGGCGCCTGCTCTTGCGCCACCTTATCTTCCTGTCCGGCAAGCCAGTCGGAACCCGGCACTTCGGTCATGCCGCCGAGCAGGCCCTTTTCCGGGCGGGTGCGGACCAGAAGCTGATCGCCGCGCGTGACCACGAACGCGGCGCCCCGGCGCAGCGTTCCGGCCTTCTGCGCCGCCTTGCGTGGGAAAGTCTCCTGATCGCCACGCGCGCGGGCCTCACACTCGTCGTTGAGCGGGCACAGCGCGCAGGCCGGTTTCTTCGGGGTGCAGATCGAGGAGCCGAGATCCATCAGCGCCTGCGCACTGTCGCCGGCGCGCGACTCCGCGTCGCCGGCGCGAGATTTCTCGTCGCCGGCGCGAGATTTCTCGTTGCCGGCGCGGGCCGCGCCAAGCAGCGTCGAGGCCAGTTGTTGAATGAGCGGCTTTGCCGGGGGCAGCGGCTCCTCGACGGCGAACAGCCGCGACACCACGCGCTCGATATTGCCGTCGACCGGCATGGTGCGGCGGTCGAAGGCGATCGCGGCAATGGCGGCGGCGGTATAGGGCCCGATCCCCGGCAGCGTGAGCAAACCTTCCTCGGTATCCGGAAACACCCCGCCATGGTCGCTCACGACCGCCACCGCGCAGGCATGCAGGTTGCGGGCGCGCGAATAATAACCGAGTCCGGCCCACATCCGCAGCACATCGTCGAGCGAGGCGCGGCCCAGCGCCTCGACGTCAGGCCAGCGCGCGACAAATTTCTCGAAATACGGCCCCACCGCTTTGACGCCGGTCTGCTGCAGCATGATCTCCGAGAGCCAGACCCGGTAAGCGTCGGCACGCTCGCCGGCCGGCGGCCGCCACGGCAGTTTGCGGCGATGGCGGTCGTACCATTCGAGCAGCAGCACCGGGCGGCCGGCGCCGTCCTCCGCAACGATCGGCTTCTTCTTATTTGCTAACGATGAGGGCACATCTCCTTTTAGGATCAGAATCGAGGCATGACCAGCGCGCTTGGGTGTGCCCGGGGGTTGCAAGCCTATAACGTATCGCGTTATATCTGGATATGATTCAGGGCTTCGCCGATCCTGAGGCGGAATGATCTGGTCTGGACGTCGGAGTTCGGAAACTCCCGGCGGACATCCAGAAATGTAGCTCTGAGAAAGCTTGCGTCTTCTGAACCAGGCGCGGGTGTTGAGTGACCTTCGCGTGCCGCCTGGCAATCGCCTCGAAGCGCTTCGAGCGGATCGCATTCGATCCGGATCAATGATCGATGGCGCATTTGTTTTGCATGGGATGAGGGAGGACCGTCACATGTCGAAATCGTCGACTACCATGTCCAGAGGCGGGCTACTTTCGAATCCACACCCCGGCGAAATCCTGCTCGAAGAGTTCCTCAAGCCGATGGGCCTCAGCCAGAACGCGCTGGCACGTTCGGTTCACGTCCCGCCCCGCCGCATCAACGAGATTGTGCTTGGCAAACGGGACGTCACCGCCGACACCGACCTTCGGCTCGCGCGCTATTTCGGCCTGTCCGAAGGCTTCTTCCTGGGGCTGCAGATGGACCATGATCTGATGCAGCGGAGGCGCGAAATCGACCGCGACCTGAAAACCATCCGCCCGCGCGCGGCGTGACCGGGACTGCCAACGATGCATGGTGGTGTTATAAGGAGCGATGGTAAAACCCCGCCCGATCAGCGCCAAGCCGTTGTCTGTCCTGCTCAGCGACGTTTTTTCCGACGCCTATGCCAAGCAGGGATTTGCCGCGCGCGAATTGGTCACGCGCTGGGGCGAAATCGCGGGGGCGGAAATATCAGCCCATTCCGAGCCCTTGAAGATGCAGTGGCCGCGGCCGGTGGAGGGGCAGCCGCAGGAACCGGCCACGCTGGTGCTGCGGGTGGAGGGCCCGATGGCGCTGGAAATCCAGCATTCGTCCGATGTCATCCTGCAGCGCGTCAACCGCTTCTTCGGCTGGAGCGCGGTGGGACGGCTGGCGCTGCGGCAGGCGCCGCTGTCGCGCCGGGTTCCGCCAAAGACGTCTCGCGCGCCCGACGCCGAGTCTGTGGCCAAGGTCGCGAAAACCCTGTCCTCGGTCGAGGACGACGAATTGCGGGCCGCATTGGCGCGGCTCGGTGCTTCGATCAAGCGAAATTGAGCCTGCCGCGCGCTCCGGGAAACGCGGCCCGCCATTGCCACAATGGTGGTTTCAAGCTAGCGAACTGTCGTCTTAGGGGTTCTTTGGGCGTGAACGCGCCAATCCGGGAGCAAACCGTTGATTATCACGCGCCGCGCCTTCACCACCGCCCTGTCGCTGACCGGGCTTAGCCTGCTCGCCGGGCTCTCGCCGCTGCGGCTGATCGCGGACGCAATGGCGCAAAGCGCGTCCGATGTTGCGAAGCCGGTATCGCTGCCGGATATGGCGCTTGGTCCCGCCAATGCCGCGGTGACGATCACCGAGTTCGCCTCGATGACCTGCCCGCATTGCGCGGCCTTCAACGAAGCCGTGTTTCCGAAAATCAAGTCGCAATATCTCGATTCGGGCAAGGTGCGTTACGTATTTCGCGAATTCCCGCTCGACATCAAGGCCGCGGCCGGTTCGATGCTGGCGCGCTGCATCGCCAAGGACGATGCCGGGAAATATTTTGCCGTGATCGACATGCTGTTCAAGCAGCAGAACGACTGGGTGGGGAAGAACACCACGGAAACGCTGACCCGGATCGGCAAGCAGGCCGGTCTCAGCCAGCAGGCCGTCGAGAGCTGCCTCAAGGACCAGGCGCTGCTCGACAAGATCGCCGCCGATCAGAAATTCGCCAGTGAGGTGCTGAAGGTCGATTCGACGCCGACCTTTTTCATCAATGGCGAGAAGATCAAGGGCGAGACCTCGTTCGAGGAATTCGACAAGAAGATCAAGTCGCTCCTGAAGAGCTGACCAGGCGTTCCGGCAGGCCCGGATGCATAGAATCCCGTAAACCCCGCAAAAGCCTTGGGAAAAGCCCGGTGCGGCGGTTGCCCCGCGGCCACCCCCTCGCCATTGTCGGGGCCCATGAGAGTCGCAAAATGCGACTGGCCCGCACACCGACATCGCCTTCTATGGTATTGTCCCGGCAGGGAGATTCGCGCCCTGCCAACAGAGAATCCTGTCCATGAAACTGACCCGCCTTCGCCTTCACGGTTTCAAGTCGTTCGTTGAACCCACTGACTTCGTTATCGAACCCGGACTGACCGGGGTGGTCGGACCGAACGGCTGCGGCAAATCGAACCTGGTCGAGGCGTTGCGCTGGGCAATGGGCGAGACCTCGCACAAATCGCTGCGCGCCGCCGACATGGACGCCGTCATCTTTGCCGGTTCGGGCAACCGCCCGTCGCGCAACCACGCCGAAGTGGTGATGACGATCGACAATACCGACCGCACTGCGCCTGCCGCCGTGAACGATCGGGAGACGCTGGAAATCTCGCGCCGGATCGAGCGCGAGGCGGGCTCGGTCTATCGCATCAATGGCCGCGACGTGCGCGCTCGCGATGTGCAGATTTTGTTCGCCGACGCCGCCACCGGCGCGCGGTCGCCGGCGCTGGTGCACCAGGGCAAGATCGGCGAGATCATTCAGGCCAAACCGGAACAGCGCCGCCGGGTGCTGGAGGACGCCGCCGGCGTCGCCGGGCTTCACGCCCGCCGCCACGAGGCCGAACTGCGCCTCAAGGCGGCCGAGACCAACCTCACCCGGGTCGAGGACGTAATCGGGCAACTCGCCGGACAGATCGACGGCCTGAAGAAGCAGGCGCGGCAGGCGATCCGCTACCGCGAAGTCGCCGCCAAGGTGCGCAAGGCCGAGGCCATGCTGTTCCATCTGCGGTGGCTGGAGGCCAATTCCGATGTCTCGGACACCGCCCGTACCCATGAGCTCAGCGTTCGCGACATGGCCGAGCGAACCCGCGAACAGGCCGAGGCGGCCCGCATCCAGGCGGTGCGCGCCGCCGAACTGCCGGCGCTGCGCGAAGCTGAAGCCCGCGCCGCTGCCGGGCTGCAGCGGCTCACCAATGCGCGCGAAACGCTCGACCGCGAGGAAGCGCGCGCCAAGGAGCGCGTCGCCGAACTGGATCGCCGGCTGACGCAGTTTTCGGCCGATATCGCCCGCGAGCAGCAGCAGAACTCCGACGCGGAAGCGGCGCTGCAACGGCTCGACGCCGAAGACGGCGAGTTGAGGGAAGAGATCAAGTCGCGCGTCGAAAAGCGCAGCGGCGTTGACGAACGGGTGTCGGAGGCGGAAATGACGCTGGCCGCCGCCGAAAGCCTGTTCACCGATCTGACCACCGTGCTCGCCGACCTGACCGCCAAGCGCACTCAGCTCGAGGGGAGCGTGCGCACCCATCGCGAGCGGCTGGCGCGGCTTGAGCAGGATGTCGCCAATGTCCAGGCCGAGGAGCAAAAACTGGCGCAGGAGACCAGCGGCTTGGGCGATCTCGCCGAACTCGCCGGCGCCATGGAGAGCGCGCAGCAGGCACTCGCGCAATCCGAACTGGCGACACAGACCAGCGAATTCAACCATGTCGCCGCGCGCCAGAAGCTGGAAGCCGCACGCGCGCCGCTCAACGAGGCCGACAAGCGCGTGCAGCGGCTCGAGACCGAAGCGCGCACGATCTCGAAACTCGTCAACGGTGCAACCAAGAACCTCTGGCCGCCGATCATCGACGGCGTCACCGTCGCCAAGGGATATGAGAAAGCGCTTGGCGCCGTGCTCGGCGACGATCTCGACGCACCGGTCGACCCGTCGGCGCCGATGCGCTGGACCAATGCCGGCGTCACCGAAGGCGACCCTGCTTTGCCCGAGGGGGTCGAGGCCCTGGCGGCGCATGTCGAGGCGCCCTCCGAGCTCAGGCGGCGTCTCGCCCAGATCGGCGTGGTCGCCAAAGAGCACGGCGCGGCGCTGGTGTCGCAGCTCAAGACCGGCCAGCGGCTGGTGTCGCCGGAAGGCGACGTCTGGCGCTGGGACGGGTTCGTCGCCGCCGCCCACGCGCCGACCGGCGCGGCACGACGTCTCGCCGAGCGCGCGCGGCTGGTCGATATCGAAAACGAGCTCGAGCAGGCCCGCATCGACGCATCGGCCAAGCGTCAGGCGCTGGAAACCGCCGAATCCGAATTGAAGGCCGCAGCCGCGGAGGAAACCTGCGCCCGCGACGCGTGGCGCGCCGCGCAACGCGAAGCCGACGCCGCGCGCGAACGGCATGCCGATACCGAGCGCGAACTCAACCGCCATGCCGCGCGCAAGTCGGCGCTGACCGAAGCCCACACCCGCCTCAATGCCGACCTCACCGAAGCCTCTGGCGTGCATCAGGGCGCCGTCGCGGCGCTGGACCAACTGCCGCCGAGCCTCGACACCGAAACCAGGCTCGCCACCGTTCGCACCGACATCGAAGGCCATCGCCGCCTTGCCGCACAGGTGCGGGCCGAGGCGCAGGCGCTGGCGCGGGAGGCGGAGCTCGCGGACCGAAGGCTGCAGGCGATCGTGGCCGAGCGGAACGACTGGCAAAACCGCAAGGCAAGCGCGACCTCCCAAATCGCGACCATCGAAGCCCGCCTCACCGAGGTCACGGCCGAACGCGCCGAACTCGACAATGCGCCGGCCTTGTTTGCGGAAAAACGCCGCGCGCTGATCGGCGAGATCGAATCCGCCGAAACCGCCCGCCGTGTCGCCGCCGATGCGCTGGCGGCCGCGGAGAACGTGATGGCGGAAACCGACCGCGCCGCCAAGATCTCGCTCGAGGCGCTCTCGAGCGCGCGCGAGGCCACCGCCCGCGCCGAAGAGCGCATGGACAGCGCCAGGCGCCGTCTCGCCGACATCGAGCGCGAAATCCACGACATGCTGGAAGTCGAGCCGCAAGCCGTCGCCGCGCTGGCCGAGATCGAACCGGGCGCCGAGCTGCCGCCGCTGCCGGAGATCGAGCAAAACCTCGAAAAGCTGCGCCGCGACCGCGAACGGCTCGGCGCGGTCAATCTGCGCGCCGAGGAAGAGCTGCGCGAGGTCGAAGTCCAGCATACCTCGCTGACGACGGAACGCGACGATCTGGTGGAGGCCATCAAGCGGCTGCGCCAGGGCATCCAGAGCCTCAACCGCGAGGCGCGCGAGCGGCTCCTGACCTCGTTCGAAATCGTCAACGGCCATTTCAAGAGGCTGTTCGTGGAATTGTTCGGCGGCGGCGAGGCGGCGCTGCATCTGATCGAGAGCGACGATCCGCTCGAGGCCGGGCTTGAAATCATCGCCAAGCCGCCGGGCAAGAAACCGCAGACGCTGTCGCTGCTGTCCGGCGGCGAGCAGGCGCTGACGGCGCTGGCGCTGATCTTCGCGGTATTCCTCACCAACCCCTCGCCGATCTGCGTGCTGGACGAAGTCGACGCGCCGCTCGACGACCACAATGTCGAGCGGTTCTGCAACCTGCTGCACGAGATGACCGGCTCGACCGAAACGCGCTTCATCATCATCACCCACAATCCGATCACCATGGCGCGGATGAACCGGCTGTTCGGCGTCACCATGGCCGAGCGCGGCGTGTCGCAGCTGGTCTCGGTCGATCTCGAAGACGCGGTGAAGATCCTCGATCAGAACGTCGCGTGATGTTACGCCGCCGCCGCGATTGTTGATGTCATCATCCGCCACCGGGTCGACGCAGCGTGCCGCCCGACAGGCTCCAGCCGATGATCCGGTACGCCGCGCCGTCTATATGACTTTCAATCGTCACAGAATACCGGATGCTCCGCTTTCGCGGGGCATGACAACAAACAGATGACCGCCCCCGATCTTCCAGCGGAACTCAAGGCCGCGCTTGACGCCAGGCTGCAGGGCCTGTCGCGCAATGACGCAGCCGCGCGGGCTACGCTGATCTCGCAGACCTATCGCGATGGCGGCGGCTCCGGTGCGATCAAATCCGCCGCCGACGCGCTCGCCTATGCACTGGTGCGGATGCCCGCGACCTTTGCCGCGGTAATGGCAAGCCTGAACGCGCTCCGCGAAATCGCGCCTCACTTCGCGCCGGCAAGCCTGCTCGACGTCGGCGCCGGGCCGGGAACGGCGACATGGGCCGCGGCCGAAGCATTTTCGTCGCTGAAAAGTTTTGTGCTGCTGGATGCCAACACCGCCTTGCGCGCGCTCGCACTCGACCTCGCCGGCGGCAGCGCGCGCCTGCGTACCATGACCTACCGCCGCGGCGAAGCCCGCGCGGCGCTGGCCGATGCCGAGGCGGCCGATCTTGTGGTGGCGAGCTATGTGTTCGGCGAGATAAGCGACGCGGAACGAAGCGCGCTTGCCGACATGATGTGGGCAAGAACCCGCGACACGCTGCTGATCGTCGAGCCCGGTACACCCGCCGGTTATGCGAGGATCATCGCGCTGCGGGCGCAATTGATCGCGTCGGGCGCACATGTCGCTGCGCCCTGCCCGCACGATGGCAAGTGCCCGCTCATTACGCCGGACTGGTGTCACTTCACGCAACGCCTGCCCCGCTCCCGTGCGCATAAACAACTCAAAGCCGCGGAACTTCCCTACGAGGATGAAAAATTCATTTACGTCGCGTTGACGCGAGCGCCGATGGCGCGCCGGCCCGCGCGCGTGCTGGCGCAGCCCGTCGTCACCAAGATCGCCGTCACCGCAAAGCTCTGCACGAATCACGGCGTTGTGAGCGCCATCGCGCCGCGCCGCGACAAGACCGCCTATGCGCGCTCGCGAAAATACAATTGGGGCGACGGGGTTTTCGAGACCGGAAAAACTTCGACGGAATAATTTTCGCACGCCGGCGTTTGTCTTGGTGACGCATCCGCGTCCTCATCATGTTTCATCAGGAGTAGAGCTGCAATGTCCAGAACATTTGCCGCAATAGCGGCTTTGACCTTCATCCTCGCGTCATCGGCGGCATCGGCGCAGATGCTCAAGACCGCCGACACGCCGAAGGGCAAGACCTTCGTCGATGCCAAGGGCATGACGCTGTATACCTTCGACAAGGATGGCGGCGGCAAGTCGATGTGCAACGGCCCCTGCGCCGAAAACTGGCCGCCGCTCGCGGCTGTCGACGACGCCAAGCCGACCGCCGACATGACCATCGTGGTGCGCGACGACGGCAAGAAGATGTGGGCCTACAAGGCAAGCCGCTCTACACCTTCAAGAAGGACGCAGCCCCGGGCGAGACCAATGGCGACGGCTTCCTGAACGGCGCCTGGCACATGGCAAAGCCGTGATGGCAGGAAATTGACGACCCGCCAAGACATTCCTGCCCCGTGGCGAAGAGGCGGCTTGCGCCGTCTCGGGCCATGCGGCAGGACGTCTCGCATTCCCGACACAATGCGAACAAGCGCCTCACCAGTGTGAGATGAGGCCGTGGGTCGCATCGACCGTCGAACTCGGCTCGTTCCCGAAGCGACTAATCCCCGTGGCTGCCTTACGGGGCCGCTGACGCGCGCCAATCTTTCGTCTAGGGTTACGCGCCTTTGTTGTCTCATCGGGAGTTGTTTGCCATGTCGACCGGCTGGATCGTTATCGGCGTTATCGTCATTCTCGTGCTTTTCGCGCTCGGCGCCTACAATCGCCTGGTCGCGCTCAGCCAGCGCGTCGGCCAGGCCTTTGCCGACATCGATGTGCAGCTCAAGCAGCGACACGATTTGATCCCGAACCTGGTCGAGACCGTGAAGGGCTACGCCTCGCACGAGCGCGGTACGCTCGACGATGTGATCAAAGCCCGCAATTCCGCGATGTCCGCGCAGGGACCGGGCCAGGTCGCCGCCGCCGAAAACCAGCTGAGCGGCGCGCTCGGCAGACTGATCGCGCTGTCGGAAGCCTATCCGGATCTGAAGGCCAACGCCAACTTCCAGCAACTGTCGAGCGAATTGTCCGATCTGGAGAACAAGATCGCCGCCAGCCGCCGCTTCTTCAACAACGCGGTTCAGGAATACAACACCGGCATCCAGCAGATGCCCGCCGCGCTGTTTGCCGGCATGTTCGGCTTCACCCACAAGGACTTCTTCGACCTCGGCACCACCCGCACCGAAGTCGAAGCGGTGCCGACAGTAAAATTCTGAAGTGATGAGCGCCTACTCTCGTCATTCCGGCGCGTTGCCAGCGGGTCTGCGCAAAGCGCGCCCCGATGACAGGCTCTGCGACGAAACCGGAATCTCATCTGACCCACGAATCTCCGGATTCCGGGTTCACGCCGTTGGCGTGCCCCGGAATGACTGTTGCTAGGAAGCAGCGCATCATGGCCGCCTATGGTCTCTACACGCATATCGCGTCGAACAAGTTTCGTTCGATGCTGCTGCTCGCCGGACTATTCGTTCTGATCTATGTGCTGGTCTATGCCGGCGCGCTGGTCGCGGAGGTGGTGATCGATAGCGACCGATCGGTCGACTACTACCTGATGGCGGCATCGCGCGATCTGGTGTCGGCTTTTCCCTACGCGACCGGAGCAGCATTGCTGTGGATCGTGATCGCCTATTTCTTTCATCAGTCGATCGTCGACGCCGTCACCGGCGGCGAGGACGTGACCCGGCAGCAGCAGCCGCGCCTCTACAATCTCCTGGAAAATCTCTGCATCTCGCGCGGCATCCCGATGCCGAAGCTGAAGGTGATGGAGAGCCCCGCATTGAATGCGTTCGCGACCGGGCTCAACCGGCGGCAATATGCCGTCACCGTCACCACAGGTCTGTTGAGGGCACTCAACGATCAGGAGATCGAGGCGGTGCTGGGCCACGAGCTCACCCACATCCGCAATGGCGACGTGCAGCTGATGGTGATCGCGGTCATCATCGCCGGCGTGGTCGGCTTCTTCGGCGAACTGTTTTTTCGGATGTTCACCAACCTGTCGTGGAATTCCAGCGGCGGATCGTCGTGGTCATCGTCATCTTCGTCGTCATCATCCTCGTCATCTTCCTCGGACAGCGACCGCAAGAGCTCCGGCGGCGGCGCCATCATTGTCGTTATCGTCGCGGTCGCGCTGATCATGCTGGCCTGGCTGTTGTCGCAGGTGGTCAAGCTGGCGCTGTCGCGATCGCGCGAACTGCTGGCCGACGCCGGCTCGGTCGAGCTGACGAAGAACCCCGACGCCATGATCTCGGCGCTGCGCAAGATCGAGAACCGCGGCGAGCTTCCGGGCGCGACGTCAGCGGTGATGGAACTATGCGTCGACAATCCGCGAGAGGGTTTCGCCGACCTGTTTGCGACCCACCCTTCGGTGGATTCCCGGGTCGAGGCGCTGGTGAAATTCGCCGGCGGGCACGACCCGGGACCGCTGGTCCCGACGACAGACCGGGCTGAACAGCCGCCCGACGGGTCACCGCTGCCGGAATCGGGAGACCGGCCGCTGCCGCGCCGTGGCCCGCGGGAAGCTGCCGGCCCCTCGCAAGGTCCCTGGGGCAGGCATGTCTGAACACCAATATCCCGGGAATCGGAGCTCCGGGCGCTAACGACAGCGGCAGGAATGGCTTTTGACCGAAATCTAATGCTTTGAATAACTGCAGTCTAATGCTTTGAATTCGCCCCTGCTTCTGCCATGTTCTCGCCCAAGGCAGGTTCTGGGGCGTCCCGATCGCTCCAGGCTGGGGATTTGAGGGGCATGATCCGGGCAATCCCGGTTTCCTGAACAGGCGGCTTGTGCTCTAGGATAATGCTTCACTCAAGAATGGCGCATAAGGGAAGTTCATGGCGAAACCGGTAGTGATTGTGGTGGGCGCGGACAAGGGCGGGGTCGGCAAGACCACGGTTTCACGTACCCTGCTTGATTATTTCAGTGCCAACAACGTGCCGACCCGCGCCTTCGACACCGAATCTCCGCGCGGCACACTGAAGCGCTTTCATCCGGGGGTTACCGAAATCGTCGACATGACGACGACTTCGGACCAGATGAAGATCTTCGATACGCTGAATGCGGTAAGCCCGTCGGTGACCGTGATCGACGTCCGCGCCGGCCTGATGTCGCCGGCGCTGGCCTCGTTGCGCGACATCGGATTTCTCGATGCCGCCAAATCGGGCCAGATCACCTTTGCCGTGTTCCACATCCTCGGGCCCTCGATCGCCTCGCTGGACGAAATCGCGGAGACCGCGAATTTCATGCAGGGCGCGAAATATTTCCTGGTGAAGAACTTCATCAACAACACCAGCTTCTTCGAGTGGGATCAGGCGACCTACAACGGCTATTTCCATCGCATCAAGGACGCCACCGAGCTCACCATCCCCAAACTCAACGAAATGGCCTACGAGCAGGTCGAGGTCTCCTCGGTGCCGTTCCTCAAATTCGTCGCCAACAAGGGCGCGCATGACGAGGCAGCGAACTATTCGTTCGTGCTGCGCGGCTATGTCCGGCACTGGCTGGCCAATGTCTGGAGCGAATACGACCGCATCAAGCTGACCGATCTCGTCGGCTCCGGCAAAGCCGCGCGGATCGCGGGCGAAAAATAAATTTGCTCGCTGAACATTATTTGGCTGGATTGAGCGCGGAATTCGCCTGATATAGCGCGAATGCGCCAAACGCCGGTCTACATCATCTGCTCGCCCCGCCCGATGGTCGGCAAGACGCTGATCGCGCGGATGATGACCGAATTCCAGCTTTTGAAAAGCGGCACTGTGACCGCGTTCGACATCAATCTGAAAGAGCCGTCGCTGCTGGACTATCTGCCTGAGGTCACCGAAACCGCCGAGATCGACGACACTTTCGGAAAAATGGCGCTGATGGACCGCCTGATCGTCAATGACGGTCTCGCCAAGGTCATCGATCTCGGATTTCACGCGTTCGACGAGTTCTTCAAGATGTGCCATGAAATCGGCTTCATCAAGGAAGCGGCGCGGCGCGGGGTCGCGCCGATCATCATGTTCATCGCGGATATCGACCGCGTCTCCGCGCGCGGCCACGAGCTGCTCCGGGAGCAGATTCCACCGACTTCGCTGATAACCGTCGATAATGAATTCGTGGTGCGGGGCGAATTGCCTGCGGCCATGGACCAGGGGCGCGTGCTCGGAATCGCGGCACTCCCTACATTCCTGAAGACCTATGTCGACCGGCTGAGTTTCTCGTTCAGCGACTATCTGCGCAGCGAGAGGGACTCATCCTCCGAGCTGCATGAATGGATTCGCAGGAATTACCTGAGCTTCCGCGAAATCGAGCTGAGCCTGATCCTGCACCGGCCGTGAGACGACGCTATCTCCTTCGCCCTCCCTTGAAGGGGGGAAGCAAGCCTCAATGCCCGTCGAACGCCATCAGCGTCCGCACCGGCACGTCCATCGCCCGCAATTTCGCCGCTCCCCCGAGCTCCGGCAGGTCGATGATGAAGCAGGCCGCGACCACGTTGGCGCCGATCTGGCGCATCAGCTTGACCGCGCCCTCGGCGGTGCCGCCGGTGGCGATCAGATCGTCGACCAGGATCACACGCTCGCCGGGGTGGATGGCGTCGGCATGCACCTCCATTTCGTCGATGCCGTATTCCAGCGAGTAAGCGATCCGCACGGTAGCATGCGGCAGCTTGCCCTTCTTGCGGATCGGCACGAAGCCGGCGGAGAGCTGGTGCGCCACCGCGCCGCCGAGGATGAAGCCGCGCGCCTCGATGCCGGCGACCTTGTCGATCTTCGATCCGGCCCATGGGTCGACCAACTGATCGACCGCGCGGCGGAAGGCACGCGCATCACCGAGCAGCGTGGTGATGTCGCGAAACAGGATGCCCGGCTTCGGATAGTCCGGAATGGTGCGGACGGTGGCCTTCAAATCGTGTTCAAATGTCATCGGCATCTCTTTTCCCTGTCTTCGTCGTTGCGAGCCAACGAAGCAATCCAGAAGCGGCAGGCAAGACTGGATTGCTTCGTCGCTTTGCGCCTCGCAACGACGAGCTTACTCAATTTGTCTCCACGCCAAGCCGGAATGCATTCTCCACGATGCGCAGGCCCACTTCGTCGCCGAGCGACATCAGCGATTCCGGGTGAAACTGCACCCCGCCGACCGGCAGGGTCTTGTGTTCGATCGCCATCGCGACGCCGTCTTCGGTGCTCGCGGTCACGTCAAGCACATCGGGGATACTGTCGCGCTCGACATAAAGCGAATGGTAGCGGCCGATCACGATTTCATTGGGCAGATTCTGCATCAGCCGCCCGCCGCGCACCTGGACGCGCGACGGCCGCCCATGCGCCGGCTGGCCAAGTTGCCCGAGCTGGCCGCCGAAATATTCGCCGATCGCCTGCACGCCGAGGCAGACGCCGAAGATCGGCAGCTTGCTCTCGAGTGCGGCGCCGATGGTTCTTGACATGGCAAAATCCTCCGGCCTCCCCGGCCCCGGCGACAGCACCAAGAGATCATATTTCTTCTGCTTCATCACCTGCAGCGCGTGAACATGCCGGACCACGGTCACGGTGGCACCGACCTGGCGGAAATAATCCGCCAGCATATGGACAAAACTGTCGTCATGATCGATCAGCAGCACCCGCTTGCCCGAGCCCGTGGCATCCGGCGCGAACGCCGACAGCGGCTTGGGCGGATCGCCGCGCAGCGCCTGAAACAGCGCGGCGGCCTTGACCTGGCATTCGCGGTCCTCGGCGGCGGGATCGGAATCGAACAGGCAGGTGGCGCCGACCCGCACTTCGGCAAGGCCGTCCTTCATCCGGATGGTGCGAATGGTAAGGCCGGTGTTGATGCTGCCGTCGAAATTCACGGCGCCGATCGCGCCGGCATACCATCGTCGCGACGATCGCTCGTGGTCCTCGACGAACTGCATCGCCCACAATTTCGGCGCGCCGGTCACCGTCACCGCCCAGGCGTGGGTGAGGAAGGCATCGAGCGAATCGAAGCCCGGCCGCAGGATGCCCTCGACATGATCGACGGTGTGAAACAGCTTTGAGTAGGTCTCGATCTGCCGCCGCGCCAGCACCTTGATGGTTCCGGGCACGCAGACCCGCGCCTTGTCGTTGCGGTCGACGTCGGTGCACATGTTGAGTTCGAATTCGTCTTTTTCGGAATTCAATAGTTGCCGGATCTGCTCGGCATCGCCGATCGCATCGACGCCGCGGGCGATGGTGCCCGAAATCGGACAGGTCTCCACCCGCCTGCCGTCGGAGCGCACGAACATTTCCGGCGACGCCGCCACCAGAAACTCACCGTCGCCGAGATTCATCAGGGCGCCATAGGGCGACGGATTGATCCGGCACAGCCGCTGGAACACTTCCGCCGGCGAGCGCTCGCAAGGCTCGGCGAACAGCTGGCCCGGCACCGCCTCGAACAGGTCGCCGCGCGCGAACGCGGCGCGCGCGGTTTCGACCGTGGCCTGATATTCGCCGGGCGCGTGATCGGCAAATCCCTGCCGCGGCGTCCTGGCGTAGCCGCTTTCCGGCGTCGCGCGCGGCAAGCCTGCGGTGGACTTCCCGTTCCAGCTGAAATCGTAGCTCAGCACCACGCCGCGCCCGGTGGCGCGGTCATAGGCCAACAGGCGATCCGGCACGTAGAGCACGATATCGCGCTGGTCGGCCTCGCGCTTGCGCTTCTGCACGAGGTCTTCGATCTGGAACACCAGATCGTAGGCAAACGCCCCGAACAGGCCGAGCAGCGGATCGTCGTTGGCGCCGAGCGCCGCGACGAGGTCGCGCACCAGCGACATCACGCTGGCGCGGCGGGTGCGCTGGTCTTCGTCGACCGGGGCTTCGCCGCGCACGATATGGCCGGCAAGACGGGTCGGGCTCTTCTCGGTGACGACGATGCAGGGCTCGCGCAAGGCATCGCCGAGGAAGGCGATCAACACCTCGCCGCGCGCGCTCAGCGCCTCCAGCGAAAAGTCGGAGCCTGTGGTCTCCAGCCGCAGCGGCGGATCGGAGAAGCCAAGGTCAAAGCTCTCGTAGCGGCCCGGCACCGTGGTACCGGACGACAGCACCACGCCGCGGCGGCGATCGAGCAGCTCGATCAGGTCGTCGAGCCGGTTGGCACCGCCGCTGAATTGCTCCACCACCCGCGACACCTCAAGCCCGCCGCGGGTGCGATATTGGCTATGGGCCGGCAGCGAGAACACTGTCCTGTTCATGTGATCCTCTTACGAAACTTACCGTATTGCCGCTAGAGCCACATGGAAATCTGATTTCACTGGGGTTATGGCAGCAGCTTTAACGGCAACACGCTACTTGCCGAGGGAACGCCACACAGGACAAACGAGAAAAGGCCGTCGCGCTGCGATGACGGCCTCGAACGATCTTGGAAAATGAAAATCGCACCGGCCACCTTTAGAAGGTGGGCCACCAAAGACGGGATCGGCGGACGACGGTGTTCATGCACCACGTAGACACCATGGCCAAGCGGCCTCGTCAAGGGAGGATATCGGCCGGTAGGCCGACGGGCGGCCGATTTCGGGCGCATCTTTTGGTGTTGAAGTGCGGAAAATATGCGTAGGATTCAGGCGCTCCCGACCCGAAGCTTAACATTAACCAGAGGTGGAGGCGGACGATGTTGCAGGCTCTGGGATATGCCGGGTTTGGATCGGCTGACCTCGACGACTGGCGGCAGTTCGGCACGGGCATGGTCGGCCTGCAGGCGGTGGAGCGCGGCACCTCGCTGCTGGCGTTCCGGATGGACGACCGCAAGCAGCGCATCGTCATCGACCGCGCGATGCCCGACGGCGCGCGCTTCTTCGGCTGGGAGGTCGCCGACGCGGCGGCGCTGCAGGCGCTCGCGGCCCGGCTGGAAAAGGCCGAGGTCGATGTTACCGCCGAACCTCAGGCGCTGGCCGACAACAGGCGTGTCCGCGGGCTGATTTCGTTTCGGGATCCGGCGGGCAATCGGCTGGAGGCATTTTACGGCGCCGAGATCGACGAGACGCCGTTCAGTCCCGGCCGTTCGATTTCCGGTTTCCGCACCGGCCCGCTCGGCCTCGGCCACGCCGTGCTGACGGTCGAAAACATCGACACCATGATGCCGTTCTATGTCGACGTGCTCGGCTTCGGGCTCTCCGACTACATGCAGAAACCGTTTCGCGCCTATTTCTTTCACATCAATGCGCGGCACCACAGCCTGGCGCTGATCGAAACCGGCCGCACCGGAATGCATCATCTGATGGTGGAACTGTTCTCGCTCGACGATGTCGGCCAGTCCTACGATGTCGCCTTGAGCCGCGAAGGGTGCGTCAGCGTCACGCTCGGCCGTCACACCAACGATTTGATGACATCGTTCTACGCCAGGACGCCGTCGTCGTTCATGATCGAATGCGGCTGGGGCGGCCGCGAGATCGATCCCGCAAGCTGGCAAACCCATGAACTGCAGGACGGCCCGAGCCTGTGGGGCCATGAACGTGTCTGGCTGCCGCCGGCCGACCGCGAAGTGGCGCGCGAGATGCGAATGCGCGCGGCGGCAGCGGGCCTGCGCGCGCCGGTTCAGGTGATGGAGGGCAATTACAAGCTGATGCCGGGAACCTGTCCGTGGTGGGATGGAGTGCGGTAAACGCCGGGAACGTCGGTCTCCCGCCCGAGGCGAGGTGTCGCGCGAGCAGTTGGCTCGTCAAACGGATTTGGCGTATGACGGCCGTCGCCGCGCCTGGATTGTGCTGTGCAATGTATTCGTGGATGCGGTTGATGTCGGTGTGGGCACGCGGCGCGTACCGCAGCCTCACAGACCTCACTCATGAACGCCCCGCGCTCGGCTTGCTCAAGGCCTTCGAGCACGGCCGCCCGATGCCCCTCAGGCACCGTAAACACATCGCTGCCGGCGGCGGCGATCTGCTCCAGCACCTCGGCGACACAGGCTTGCCGGTCTTCCGGCAACTTCCTCACCTTTTCGATGGCGTCTTCCAGGACCTTCGTCATGGGCAGACTATATTACAGCTCGCAGCGGAACGCGAGCTGCCGCGCGCCCGGCAGTGTCACCCCAGATGCTTCCTGAAAAACTCTGTCGCGCGGCCCCAGGCCAGTTCCGCCGCCGCGCGATCATGCACGGATTGCCGCTGCTCGTTGACGAAGGCGTGCTCGGCGTCATAGCGGAACAGCTCGAGCGACTTGCCGGCTGCCTTCATCGCCTGCTCGAAGGCGTCGACCACCTGCGGCGTGCACCAGTCGTCCTTGTTGGCGAAATGCGCCTGCAACGGAATTTTGATGTCCGCCGGTTTTGCCGCCTGCTCCGGCGGAATGCCGTAGAACACGACGCCGGCGGCAAGTTCGGGGATCCTGGCGGCGCCGATGATGGTCACCGCGCCGCCGAGGCAGAAGCCGGTCAGCCCGACCTTGGCGCCGTTTCGGGCCAGATAAAGCGCCGCGCCGCGCACGGTCTGGGTAGTGGCGTCGATGAAATCCAGCGAGTTCATCTCTTTGCCGGCGGCGTCGGTGTCGTGATACGGCACCACCTTGCCCTTGTAGAGATCGGGCGCCAGCGCGTCGAAGCCGGCCACCGCGAAGCGGTCGCACAGCCCCTTGATCTGGTCCTGCAGCCCCCACCATTCCTGAATCACGACCACGCCCGGGGCATTGCCGCGCGCGGCGTTGGCGAGATAACCATCGGCGTCCTTACCGTCCGGACGCTTGAACGAGATGCTGGTGCCCATGGGTTCCTCCGGGGTTTTCTGGTGTGGCCGAATTGCCGGCTATTTTGTCCGCTGTGTGGTCAGTAAGCAATCCACGGGTCCGTCATTCCGGGATGGTGCGTTAGCACCAGACCCGGAATGACAAAAAAAGCCCCCGCAGGGGCTTTTCGAATTCGCATTATGGGCGCGTACGCTTAGTGCGCGTCAGCCCAGACCTTCTTCTTGGTGAAGTACAGTAGCAGTGTCAGGATGATCAGGAACACGAACACCTGCAGCCCCAGCCGCTTGCGGGCCTCCATGTGCGGCTCCGCGGCCCACATCAGGAACGTGGTGACGTCCTTGGAATATTGCGCGACGGTTGCCGGCGAGCCGTCATCAAAGGTGACCTGGCCGTCGCTCAGCGGCTTCGGCATCTTGATGGCGTGGCCCGGGAAATATTTGTTGTAGTAGGAGCCTTCGGGAATGGTCACGCCCGCCGGCGGCTTGTCCTCAAAACCCTGCAGGATCGCATCGACGTAGTTCGGGCCCTGCTCCTGGAATTGCGTGAAAAAGTCGAACACGAATTTCGGGAAACCGCGCTCATAGGAGCGCGCCTTGGTGATCAGCGACAGGTCCGGCGGCAATGCACCGCCATTGGCCGCCCGCGCGGCCTGCTCGTTGGGGAACGGCGCTGGAAAGTAATCGGCCGTCCGGCCGGGCCGCTCGAACATTTCGCCCTGATCGTTCGGGCCATCCTTGATCTTGTATTCGGCCGCGAGCGCCGACGCTTGCGCGGCCGAATATCCCGGCCCGCCGGGATCGGCGAGATTGCGGAAGGCGATGTAATTCAGCGAGTGGCAGGCCGCGCAGACTTCCTTGTAGACCTTCAGCCCGCGCTGCAAGGAGCCACGATCGTACTTGCCGACCGGACCGGAGAACGACCATTTCTGCGAGGGCGGCGCTTCCTGGTCCTCCGCCCGGGCGTTCTGCGCGCTTGCCGCGAACAGTGCGCCGGCGAGGGCAAGCACGATCACCGTGGATACCATCGGCGTCAGCTTGCCTCCGGTCTTCGCCAGCACGTCGTCGGCGATCGAGTTCGGAATTGTCCTCGGCTTTTCGATCCGGCTCAGCAGCGGCAGCAGGATCAGGAAATAGGCGAAGTAGTAGAAGGTCAGGATGCGCCCGACAATCACATAAATGCCTTCCGGCGGCTGCGCCCCGAGATAACCCAGCAGCACGCAAACGACGACGAAGACCCAGAAGAATTGCTTCGCCAGCGGACGATATTTTGACGACTTGGTTTTCGCGGTATCGAGCCACGGCAGGAACGCCAGCACCAGGATCGCCGAGAACATCGCGGTCACGCCGGCGAGCTTGTTGGGGATCGAACGCAGAATTGCGTAGAACGGCAGGTAATACCACTCCGGCACGATATGCGCCGGCGTTACGCCGGGATTGGCGACGATGTAATTGTCGGAATCCCCGAGATAGTTCGGCATGTAGAAGATGAACCATGCATACACCAGCATGAAACAGGAGACGCCGAACGCATCCTTGATGGTCGCATAGGGCGTGAATGGCACGGTGTCCTTTTCCGTCTTCGGCTCGACGCCGGCCGGATTGTTCTGGCCCGCGACATGCAGCGCCCAGACGTGCAGCACCACCACGCCGGCGATCACGAATGGCAGCAGATAGTGCAGCGAGAAGAAGCGGTTCAAGGTCGGATTGCCGACCGAATAGCCGCCCCACAGCAGGGTCACGATGCTCTCGCCGAAATAGGGAACGGCGGAGAACAGATTGGTGATCACGGTGGCGCCCCAGAAGCTCATCTGGCCCCACGGCAGCACGTAGCCCATGAAGCCCGTCGCCATCATCAGGAGATAGATGATGACGCCGAGAATCCAGAGGATCTCGCGCGGCTCCTTGTACGATCCGTAGTAGACGCCACGGAACATGTGGATGTAAACGGCGAGAAAGAACATCGACGCGCCGCTGGCATGCATGTTGCGCAGCAGCCAGCCGTAGTTGACGTCGCGGACGATGCTTTCGACCGACTTGAACGCGAGGTCGGCATACGGCGTGTAATGCATCGCCAGAATCACGCCAGTCAGGATCTGCAAAGCCAGCATCATCGTAAGGATGGCGCCGAAGGTCCACCAATAGTTCAGGTTGCGCGGCGTCGGATAGGCCACGAACGAAGAGTGGACGAGGCCCATAATCGGCAGACGCCGTTCGATCCACTTCAAGGCGGGATTGCTCGGCTGGAAATCGGATGGTCCGCTCATTGATGCGATCCTGAGGAGGTAAAACGACGCGACAGGTCCAAGTCCCGGAGATGAAATCCGGAGCTCAGCCGATCTGGATTTTGCTATCGGAAACGAATTGATAGGGTGGCACCGGCAGGTTGGCCGGCGCGGGCCCCTGGCGAATGCGGCCCGAGGAATCGTATTGCGAGCCGTGGCAGGGGCAGAAGAAGCCGTCGTAGTTGCCTTCATGGGCGATCGGGATGCAACCGAGATGGGTGCAGATTCCGATCACGACCAGCCACTGGTCGTGGCCCTCCTTGACCCGGGCCTGGTCAGACTGCGGATCGGGAAGGCTCGAGACCGGCACGCTGCGGGCCTCGTCGATCTGCTTCTTGGTGCGGTGGCTGATGTAGATCGGCTTGCCGCGCCAGAACACCTTGATATCCTGTCCTTCGGCGATCGGCGCCAGATCAACTTCGATCGGCGCGCCGGCCGCGACCGTCGAGGCGTCAGGGTTCATCTGGGAAACGAACGGCCAGACCGTGGCCACTCCGCCAACCGCTGCGGCGGCTCCCGTTGCAACAAAGAGGAAATCACGGCGTGTGGGATCCGCCGAAGACGCTGTCGTCACGATTCCAAACCCTTTCATGGCTGCAGCCGGTGGAACCGCCCCAGGCAAGCATGGGCAAACCGGAGGAGGCTGCCGGCGCCCGCGGCCCCCGCGGCGGCAGTTAAAGACCGCTTTTTCCGGCCCCATCCGGCGGAACTAGCTGTCCAGAATCGTTCTATTGGCACCCTTGCCGGAAGAGCGCAAGCCCGCTAGCGGCTCGCCAGCGTGCAATGCACTTAATCCCCGCGAAGTGATGATTTATTGAGACATTTCATCGCAAGCCCAAAGCACTATTACCGAATGCAAATCGCACAATTCCAGCCCGATTGCCGGGCCTCTATCGTTGTTTTTCCCTCGAATCCGGGAGCAGCCGCGCAGGCCGCGGAATACCCTTCCCCACCAGCAATGTGTACCGCAAATGGGGCCCATGATATAACTCGGGCCATGACCAAAGATCAGGTGAAACAGGTTCTCGATCGTGTTCTAACCTGGCCGCCCGAGCGGCAGGAGGATGCCGCGCAAATGCTGCTCGCGTTGGAAGCGCGCGAGGGTGAATTTTATCACCCTGATGACGACGAATGGGCGGCGATCGAGGAAGGCTTGGCCCAAGCGAGGCGGCTCAGTGGTATGAGCCCATGAAGCAGCCACTTGTTTCACGAAGCCTCGACGTGATGGGCGGCACCGCGGTGTTCCATGGGACGAGAGTTCCCGTGCAAACGCTGCTCGACTATCTGGAGGCGGGCGAATCAATCGATGATTTTCTCGAAGGGTTTCCGTCCGTGACGCGTGAGCACGTCATCGCTTTCCTGGAAGAAGCGAAGGACCGGGTAATCGAAGCCGCGTCGTGAAGGTGTTTCTCGACGAATGCGTCGACTGGCGCCTCGCGCGCGACATCGTCGGTCACGACGTCAAAACTGCTCGTCAGATGGGCTGGGCGACGGTCCAGAACGGGGCGCTCCTGACCCTTGCTTCGCAGCACTTCGATGTCTTTGTCACCGTGGATCGGAATCTGTCCTTTCAGCAGAACTTGCACACCTTCTCGATCGCCGTCGTTGTCCTTGGCGCCGATTGAGTAGTTGGCTTCGAATGCAGATCGCACTATTCCAGCCCGATATACCCCAGAACACCGGGACTATCCTGCGCCTGTGTGCGTGCCTTGACGTGACGGCCCATATTATCGAGCCCGCGGGCTTTCCGGTGTCCGATCGCCACTTCCGCCGGGCGGGCATGGACTATCTCGACCAAGTGACCATCATGCGCCATTACTCCTGGCCGAAATTCGAACAATGGCGTAACGAAACCAGTTGCCGGCTGGTGCTGTTCACGACCAAAGGTGGCCTTTCCTACCTTGATTTTCACTACAATGTGGCCGACATCCTGCTGTTCGGGCGTGAATCCGCTGGGGTTCCTGACGAGGTCGCCACCGCCGCCGACGCCCGGCTGGTAATCCCGATCAAGCAGGGTTTGCGCTCGCTCAATGTCGCGATGGCGGCGGCGATGGCATTGGGCGAAGCCTTGCGGCAAACGCAGTCTTGAGGAGACGCGGGTGAGTTACACGGTCAAGGAGATCTTTCTGACCTTGCAGGGTGAAGGCGCTCACGCCGGCCGCGCGGCGGTGTTTTGCCGGTTCTCGGGCTGCAATCTCTGGAGCGGCCGCGAGCAGGACCGCGCCGCCGCAACCTGCAAATTCTGCGACACCGATTTTGTCGGGACCGACGGCACGCTGGGCAGCCGCTATGCCTCGGCCGGAGCACTCGCCGATACCATCGCTGCGCAATGGACCGGAGCGGCCACCAACCGTTATGTGGTGCTGACCGGCGGCGAACCGTTGCTGCAGGTCGACACGGCCCTGGTCGAGGCCCTGCATGCGCGCGGCTTTTCCGTGGGCGTCGAAACCAACGGCACGATCGATCCGCCTGAAGGCATGGACTGGATTTGCGTCAGCCCGAAAGCCGGCTCCGACCTCGTGATCCGGCGGGGCCACGAGCTCAAGCTGGTTTATCCGCAAGCCGATGCCGCGCCCGAGGCCTTTGTCGATCTCGCCTTCGAGCGCTTCTCGCTGCAGCCGATGGACGGACCTGACGTGATCGAGAACACCGCACGCGCGGTCGATTACTGCCTGCGCCATCCGCAATGGCGGCTCAGCCTGCAGACGCACAAGACACTCGGTATCAGATAGGGTTTGGATTTTTTGAAAGATGTGGGAATTGACCAAATCGTTCCGGTTCGAGGCGGCGCATGCGCTGCCGGGAACGACGCTGGGTTCGGCAAGCGAAGAGATTCACGGCCACTCGTTCCGCGCCGAGGTGACGGTGCGCGGCACACCCGATCCCGCGACCGGGATGGTGCTTGACCTCGGCCTGCTCGAACAGAGCGTGGCCGACGTGCGCAAGCTGCTCGACCACAAACTGCTCAACAAGGTCGACGCCCTTGGAGTGCCGACGCTTGAAAACCTTTCACGCTTTATCTGGGAGCGGGTTGAGCACGCCGGCCGGATCACGCGGGTCAGCGTCCACCGCGACAGCTGCAACGAAGGTTGCGCATATTTTGGGCCGCAGAGTTAGGTAGCGCACATGGACATGGCCGTGATCGAGGATCGCAAGGCGCGCGCGAGAGCCTGGTTCGAAGCGCTGCGCGATGATATTTGCGCGGCCTTCGAGCGGCTGGAGGATGAGGCGCCGACGTCGCTCTATCCCGGCAGTGCGGGACGCTTCGTCCGCACGCCCTGGGAGAGAACAGATCATACCGGGGCCAAGGGTGGCGGCGGAATGATGTCGATGATGCTCGGGCGGCTATTCGAGAAGGTCGGCGTGCATACGGTCGCGGTACACGGCGAATTCGCACCCGAGTTTCGCGCACAGATGCTGGGGGCGTCGGACGACCCTCGCTTCTGGGCCTCCGGCATCTCGCTGATCGCGCATATGCGCAATCCCCATATCCCCGCCGTACATATGAACACACGCTTCATCGTTACGACAAAGACCTGGTTCGGTGGCGGCTCCGATCTTACGCCGGTGCTCGATCGCCGCCGCACGCAGGATGACAAGGACGCGCAGGCCTTTCACGCCGCGATGAAAAGTGCCTGTGACGCACATGCCGCCATTGTCTCTTACGACAAGTACAAAGCCTGGTGCGACGACTACTTCTACCTGCCGCATCGCAAGGAGCCGCGCGGCATCGGCGGCATCTTCTACGATCATCACAATTCGGGCGACTGGGACGCCGACTTCGCTTTCACCCAGGATGTCGGCCGTGCCTTCGCAAGAATTTTCCCCGAACTGGTGCGCGCGAATTTCAACACACCCTGGACTCCGGAAGAACGCGAAGAGCAGCTGGTCCGGCGCGGTCGTTATGTCGAGTTTAACTTGCTGCACGATCGCGGCACACTTTTTGGTCTCAAGACCGGCGGCAACATTGAATCAATCCTGTCCTCGTTGCCGCCGGAAGCGAAATGGCCGTGAGAAGATGAGGCAACTCCCCGGCGCGATGCTGATCGACATGGATGACACCATCCTGTCGGCCTATGGCCGCGCCGATATCGCCTGGCACAACGTCGCGGGCGAATTCGCGCGCGAGCTTGCACCGCTGCTGCCGCAACAGGTCGCCGCGGCGATCGCGGAGTCTGGACGGAAGTTCTGGGCGACGGCCGAGGCGCATTGGCGGCTGAAACTCGCCGAAGCACGGCATGAGGTCGTCCGGCGTGGATTTGCCACGCTTGCCGCCGCCGGCCAGGGCGCACTGCCGACCGGCCTTGCGATACGGCTTGCTGACCGCTTCACCGCCTATCGCGAAGAGCAGATGTTCGTCTTTCCGGGCGCGCACGACGCCATCGACGCCTTCAAGGCGCTCGGCGTGAAACTGGCGCTGGTGACCAACGGCGCCGCCGGGACCCAGCGCGCCAAGGTCGAACGCTTTGCGCTGACGCACCGGTTCGATCATATTCAAATCGAGGGCGAGCATGGTTTCGGCAAACCGGACGAGCGCGCCTACCGGCACGCGATGCAGGCGCTCGGCGTCGAAGCGCAGGATACCTGGATGATCGGCGACAATCTGGAATGGGAAGTCGAGGCGCCGCAGCGCCTCGGTATCTACGCCATCTGGATCGACGCGCACGGAGACGGCCTGCCTGCGGAATCAACCGTCAAGCCCGATCGCATCATCCGCTCGCTGGCGGAATTGTTGCGCGTCGAACGCGGATAGATCAGCGCTACCGCGGCACCGGCTTCGGGTTGAAAACCGGCGGCAATGGATTCGATCCTGTCGTCAATGCCGCCGGAACTGAAATGGCCTTGGCGGTCAAGCCAACCCGGCTGTTGCTATTTTGCCATTGTCGCCGGCAACCGTTCCACTGCGCGGCAGAATGTTCGGACTACGACACAGACCGGACACATAAGCACGCGATCGTCTTGCGGCGAAGTCGCGTGATCGGCCTGTCACGACAGAGCGATAGCCTTGCGAATCGCATCAATCAACTTGGAGAAAGACACTATGGGTTTGAAACCAGGCGATGTTGTCGTTCTGAAATCCGGCGGTCATCCGATGACGGTGGCGGAAGTCGACGACCACGCCATCGCATGCGTTTGGATGACCGGAGAAGGCGAGCTGTTTCGCGAAACGCTTTCGTTAGCCGTGCTCGAACCGGCCGAAGCCGAGGATTTGGATGACGACGAGGAAGAAGAGGAGGAGGAAGAGGAATAGGACGAGGAAGAGCAGCCGAAAACAAAGCCGAAGAAAAAGCGCGAGGGCATGACTTCGCTTGCGATGCCGCCGAGCCCCTGGAGCCGCCGGCATCGCGACCCGGCAGATTATTCCAGGTCGTTCAATGAAGTGACCGTACCGCTTCGACAATCATGACCGTTCCGCCCGCGACCACGGCGACGTCGAGGATCGCAGTGTGAATGTGCACCGGCATGCGCTCGACGAATGCCTTGGCAAGAAATGCGCCGGGGATTGCGATCGCCCCGATCAGAACGGCAAAGGCCAGCACCTGCGCGGTAACGACGCCAGCCGATCCGAACACCGATATCTTGATGATGCTGGTGGCGACGGAAATAACCGCGTCGGTCGCAATCACCGCTGCGCCCTCGAGCCCCGCCGCCATCAGCAGCGACAGCAGGATCACGCCCGAACCGGAGGTCCCGCCAACCACGACGCCATAACCGACAGCACCCACGGCGAGCCCGGTGTCGCCTACCCTGACATCGCGGCGTTTGAGCAAACGGCGCAGCGGCACGCTCGATATCAGCATGGCGCCGATCACCAGCGCCGCGCCCGCGTTAGTCAGCCTTGTATAACCATAAGCGCCAAGCGCGGTCGTCAACGCCGCCGCCGCGATCACGATTGCGGCGCGACGGCGGTCGGCATAACGAATATAGGCGGCGAAGCGGCTTGAATTGGTGAAGATCGAGGAGATCGCGATGATCGGCACCACAGGTTCGGCGCCGATCAAGGGCACCAGAACCAGCGGCATCAACGCCCCGGTGCCGTAGCCCGCCAACCCGCCGACGACAGACGCAAACAGCGCAACACAGGCCACCAGCAGCAGTTGAGCCAGCGAAATATCGGCGAAACCGGAAATGATATTCACTTCCTGTCGTTGCGGGTGAAGCGGGTTGCGGTCTGGTCGGCGACAGTTTTGAGCGCTGCCGCATCCGAAGGGAAATCCGCAGCCAGCCAGGCGTCTTCGGCCGACGCCAGCACCTGTCCGAGCGCGGGACCTTCGGTAATTCCGCGGGCGATGAAATCGGCCGCCTTCAGCGGAAATTTCGGCGCGCTCCAGCGCTCCGGCAAGGTGGCGAGATCGCGCCAATACGAAGAATCGCCGCTTCCGCCCGCCCGCGCCCAGGCCAGCATCAACCGGTCGCGGTAGCGGTCCGGGCCGAGGCGATAGAGTCGTCGCCGCGCGGTCGCCTCGTCCATGTCGGCGAGCCGCCACCAGCGATGGCCCATGGAATCGAGCGCCTTGGTTTCCGCGTTGGTCAATCGCAACCGCGTCGCAACCCGCCGGGCATCCTCGGTAACGGCAACGGCGAGCGCGCCAAGGCGGCGAACCGCGCCCGGTTCAAGTCCAAGCTGGCGTTCGGCGGATATCATCGCTGCGAACGGTCCGGTATAGGCGACACCGCCCAGGATCGAGAGCAGCAGCCCGCCTTCGGCCATCGCCGCTACCGCGCTGGCCGCGCCTTCGGCGACAACAAGCTTCAGCATCTCCATGCGCACACGTTCGGCGGACAGGGTCGCAAGACCCTCTCGCGCCGCAATGCAGGCGAGATATCCCGCACGATCGGGTTCACCCGCGCCATAGGCGGCGTGAACGCGGAAGAACCTGAGGACGCGCAGATAATCTTCGGCGATCCGCTGATTGGGATCGCCGATGAAGCGCACGCGCTTGGCGGCGATATCGTCCAATCCGCCGACATGGTCATGCACGACGCCATCGGCATCGACCGACAGGCCGTTGATGGTGAAGTCGCGCCGCTCCGCGTCGCGCACCCAGTCACGGCCGAACGCGACTTTCGCCTTGCGGCCGAACGTCTCGGTATCCTCGCGCAAGCTGGTGACCTCGAACGGCTGCGCGTCGACGACCAGTGTCACTGTGCCGTGATCGACGCCGGTCGGCACGCTCTTGATTCCGGCAGCTTTCGCCCGGCGGATCACCTCGTCGGGCACGGCGGTGGTCGCGATGTCGATATCGCCGATTGGAATCTTCAACAGCGCGTTGCGGACCGCGCCGCCGACCACGCGCGCTTCCTCGCCGTTGCCATCGAGCAATTCAAGCACGCGGGCGGCTGGACCGGATGTGAGCCAGGGCGCGTCGTCGAGTACGCGCGACCTACTCATTTTTCTACTCCGGGAACGAACCTGCCATTCTCGATATGCGCGGGAATATAGGTCGAATTCGGCGGTGCGCCGGAAAAATGCGCAAGCAGAATGAAACTCACCACCACCAGCAGCAGCGCACCGAGCGCCAGTTTGGCGAGGATATGCAGCGGCCATGACGACTGCGCCAAAAGTCCGGAGCGGGAACGGGTCGCGATCAAGAATAGCGCGTAGACCGCGAACGGGATCAGGAAAATTCCGACTTCGGTGAAGATCGGACGGATCATGGCAGGCAGATCCGCTCGTAGAGCAAGCGCAGAATCCCCGCCGTCGCGCCCCAGATATAGCGCTCCTCGAACGGCATCGCGTAGTAGGAGCGCTCGATGCCGCGGAATTCCTTGCTGTGCAACTGATGGTTCACCGGATTCATCAGGAACGCCAGCGGAACCTCGAACGTGTCGTCTACCTCGGATGGGTTGATGCGCAGGTTGAAGCCCGGCTTGACCCGCGCGACCGTCGGCAGGATGCGAAATCCGAACCCGGTTGCGTACAGATCGAGATAGCCGATCGGATCGATGAATTCGCGGCCAAGGCCGATCTCCTCCTCCGCCTCGCGCAGCGCGGCGTCGAGCGGGGAAGCGTCGGTGTCATCGATTTTGCCGCCGGGAAAGGAGATCTGGCCGGCGTGATCGTTGAGATGGGCTGCGCGCTGCGTCAACAGCACGGTCGGTTGCGCATGCTCCACCACCGGGATCAACACCGCCGCGGGACGGATCGGCTGTTCGCGGGCGATGATCTGCAACATGCGATCGGTGCCCTGATCGCCGCTCGGGGGAACCACGCTGGCATCGGTGAGCCCCGCGGGAATCTCGAAGCGCAGCCGGGCGCGGGCCCGATCGAAAAACTCCGCTGCGCTGATCGCAGCGGGGTCCGTCTTCCGCATTGGCTCGTTCAAAGCGCGCCCCTCACCTGCTCCGCATCCGCCATTGCGAAGAATTCCCCGCCTGATGCGACCCCGAACATCGGTTGCCCATCGACCACTCGCTCCTCGCCCATGTCAACCAGATCGTAATAAAGCGCACGGGTAACCTTGGCCCACAGGTCGGCGCGGACGTGAAGATAGGGCGTGAGCCCACCGTCGTCGGCAGCCTCGAATCGCAGGGGGTGGCCGGAATCGCAAAGCACCCAGTCGTCGACATTGGTCCGGAAACGAAGCAGACCGCCTCGATCATCCTTTTCCTTGCGCATTTCGACCGCGAGAAACGGCGCGTCATCGACGCGAATGCCGACCTTCTCCACCGGGGTCACGAGAAAGTGCTTGCCGTCCTCGCGCTTGAGGATCGTCGAAAACAGCCGGACCAGCGCCGGCCGCCCGATTGGCGTCCCCATATAGAACCACGTACCATCCGAGGCGATTCGCATGTCCAGATCGCCGCAGAACGGCGGGTTCCACAGATGCACCGGCGGCAGCCCCTTTGCAGCGCTGGCGTTCGCAGCTTCCGTTGCGCCGACGGTCAGTCCTTCAAGACCTTGATTGGTGCTCTGCCCTTGCTTCGCCATTGTTTGCCCTGAGTCTGACCGCCTCGATTGGCACGATTGGTGCAAGTCTTAAGCTGGTGCAAGTCTTCCGATGTGTGCCCGGACGAGTTCCGCCCGTAACACCCCGGATAAAGTCGCCACATCGTGATGCAGTTCATACCCCGGAATGCCGATAATGTGGGGATAGTTTAATTCAACGAATACATGCCCTTCGCATAAGTTTAGCATGGGGTTCATGGCATGACGACGCGTTCGGCGGCGTTTTGCGGCAAGGCAAGGAGCGACCAATGGCCGGTGCGGACAGTGTGGAAAAGCTCGAGGACGTGATCGTCCGCTCGGCCGAACAGGTCGCCGGCCAAATCCGCGCCGCGAAAGACGCGATCTCGACGGTTATTTTCGGTCAGGACCGGGTGGTTGAAAATACCCTGGTAACGATCCTGTCCGGCGGTCACGCGCTTCTGATCGGCGTGCCCGGCCTCGCCAAGACCAAACTGGTGGAAACATTGGGCATTACGCTCGGGCTCGACACCAAGCGTATCCAGTTCACCCCGGACCTGATGCCCTCGGATATTCTGGGCGCTGAAGTGCTCGACGAGAGCAGTTCCGGGAAACGGTCGTTCCGCTTCATCTCGGGACCGGTGTTCGCGCAGCTTCTGATGGCCGACGAAATCAACCGCGCCAGCCCGCGCACCCAGTCGGCGCTGCTGCAGGCGATGCAGGAGCAGCACATTACGGTGGCAGGTGCGCGTCACGATCTGCCGAAGCCGTTCCATGTGCTCGCGACCCAAAACCCGCTGGAGCAGGAAGGCACCTACCCGCTGCCGGAGGCGCAACTCGATCGCTTTCTGATGGAGATCGATGTCGACTATCCCGATCGCGACGCCGAGCGGCGCATCCTGTTCGAAACCACGGGCGCAGAAGAGACGCTGGCCAAGGCCGCCATGAACGCAGAGATCCTGATCACCGCGCAACGGCTGGTGCGGCGCCTGCCTGTCGGCGACAGCGTCGTCGAAGCGATTCTCTCGCTGGTACGCTCCGCGCGCCCGGGAGAGGAAGGCGGCGAAGCCGGCAAGCTGATCGCCTGGGGACCGGGTCCGCGCGCCAGCCAGTCGCTGATGCTCGCCGTTCGCGCCCGCGCGTTGCTCGACGGCCGCCTCGCGCCTTCGATCGACGACGTACTCGATCTGGCCGAACCGGTTCTCAAGCACCGTATGGCCCTGACGTTCTCCGCCCGTGCCGAAGGCCGCACCATCCCCGATGTGATCAAGCAGTTGAAGACGCGGATTGGTTGATGGCCGCAGAGACCAAGCACGCAACCCGGGAGATCACAGCAATCCGACGTGCCGATGGCGAAAGCCGAACGCTCGCCGCATCGCTGCCGCGTCTCGTGCTTGAAGCCCGCCGCATTGCCGCCAACGTCATCCATGGCCTGCATGGCCGGCGGCGCGCCGGCGCCGGAGAGAGTTTCTGGCAATACCGCCGCTTCGTTTCCGGCGAGCCGTCGCAGAGCGTCGACTGGCGGCGCTCGGCGCGCGATGATCATCTCTATGTCCGCGAACAGGAATGGGAGGCCGCGCACACGGTATGGCTTTGGCCGGACCGCTCGCCGTCGATGGCGTTCGCATCGAAGCAGGCGCGCGACAGCAAACTGGAGCGGGCCCTGATCGTGACATTCGCGCTGGCCGAACTGTTGGTCGCGGGCGGTGAGCGCGTCGGTATCCCCGGCCTGATGAACCCGACCGCGAGCCGAAGCGTGATCGACAAGATCGCGCAGGCGATGCTGCACGACGATGCGGCGCGCGAAAGCCTGCCGCCGTCATTTGTGCCGTCGGCGCTGGCCGAAATCGTGGTGCTGTCGGATTTCTGGTCGCCGATGGAGCAAATCAAGACCATGCTCGCCGGATTGTCGGCATCCGGTGCGCACGGCACGCTGGTCCAGATCGTCGATCCGGCCGAAGAGAGTTTTCCCTATTCCGGCCGCATCGAGTTCATCGAGCCGGAAGGCGGCGGCGTCATCACCGCGGGCCGCGCGGAAAAATGGGCCGGCGACTATGTGGCGCGGGTGGCGCTGCACCGCGACCAGATTCGCAACGAGACCAACAAGCTCGACTGGCTGTTCTCGACCCACACCACCAGCCGCTCGGCCGCCGAACTGCTGCTGTTCCTGCATTCGGGCATGATGGTAGTCAAGGGAAGCGTGCGGACCGCCAACGTCAAAGCGGGGCGAAGCGCATGATCGCCGGATTGCCTCTTTCTTTTGCAGAACCATTTTTGCTGCTGGGGATGCTGAGCCTGCCGGTATTATGGTGGCTGTTGCGGGTGATGCCGCCGCGGCCGCGGCGGGTTGAATTTCCGCCGACGCGGCTGCTGTTCGACATTACGCCAAAGGAAGAAACCCCGTCGCGGACGCCCTGGTGGCTGACGGCGTTGCGCCTCGCAGCCGCGGCGCTGGTGATCCTGGCGGCCGCGGGGCCGATCTGGAATCCGCAAACCGGTCTCGCCGGCACCCATGCGCCGCTTGTGATCCTGCTCGACGACGGCTGGAGCGCGGCCGCGAGCTGGGACACCCGCATCAAGGCCGCCGACGAATTGATAGCCAATGCCGACAGCGACCGGCGTGGCGTGGCACTGGTTCCCCTGTCCGAGCCCGCACGCGACATCACGCTGATGCCGGGCGGCACCGCGCGGGTGGCGTTGCGCCAGCTTGTGCCAAAACCCTACTCGATCGAACGGGTCGAAACCCTGCCCGCGATCGAGCGTTTCCTCAAGGCCACCGGCGAGGTCGAGATCGCCTGGCTCACCGATGGCGTCGATACCGGGCGCGGACCTGAATTTCTCGAAAGCCTCGGCAAGACGATCGGGGATCGCGCATTGACGGTTTTTGAAGGCGGCACCCCTCCCCCGCTGGCGCTGGCGGCAGCCGAAAATGCCGCGGCCAAGATGACCGTCAAGGTGCTGCGCGCCAATGGCGGCGTCGCCGCGGGCGTGGTGCGCGCGATCGACCCGAAGGGCTCGCCGATCGGCGAGGCCCGCTATACTTTTGCGTCGAACGATCGCGAGACCGAGGCGGCGTTCGATCTTCCGGTCGAACTGCGCAACGACATCGCGCGGCTGGAAATTTCGGGCGAACGGTCCGCGGGCGCGGTGCAACTGCTCGACAAACGATGGCGCCGGCGCGCCATCGGCGTCGTCTCGGGATCGACCAGCGACACCGCGCAGCCGCTGTTGGCATCGACGTTCTATCTCACCCGGGCGCTGGCGCCGTTCGCCGATGTGCGGCTGGGGGATCGCGGCGCGCCGCAACAGGCGATCACGCAATTTCTCGACCAGAAGCTGCCGATGATCGTGCTGGCCGATGTCGGCACGCTGTCGCCTGAAATTCGCGAGCGCATCGGCGCGTGGATCGAGCAAGGCGGCGTGCTGGTGCGTTTTGCCGGACCGCGTCTGGCGCAGGCCGATGACGACCTGGTGCCGGTAAAACTGCGCCGCGGCGGGCGCAGCCTCGGCGGCAGCCTCACCTGGGAAAAGCCGCAGCACCTCGCCTCGTTCGCGGCCGATGCACCGTTCGCGGGTCTTGTGGTGCCAAAGGACATCACCGTCAGCCGGCAGGTGCTCGCCGAACCGGATGCGGTGCTGGCAACGAAAAGCTGGGCCTCGCTGGAGGATGGGACGCCGCTGGTGACGGGCGAACATCGCGGCAAGGGCATCGTCAGCCTGTTTCATGTCAGCGCCGACATGCGCTGGTCCGATCTGCCGATGTCCGGCAGCTTTGTCGAGATGCTGCGGCGGATCGTCGATATGTCAGGCTACACCTCCACTCCGGGCGCGGGCCCGGCTGGCGATGCCAAGGTGGAAACGGTGGCGCCGCTGCGGACGCTGGATGGTTTTGGCGCGTTCGGGCCGCCACCTGCAACCGCAAAGCCGCTGCCCGCCGATTTCCGTGATCGCGCGGCGCCGGATCATCCGCCTGGATTCTACGGCCCGGCCGACGGCCCGCTTGCAGTCAATGCGCTGGCGGCGGCGGATCGTATCGCACCGCTCGATACGGCTTCGTTGCGCGCGCGGCATGCCAGCTACAGCAATGCCGAACCGCGCGATCTCAGGGGAATCCTGCTGTCGGCATCCTTGGCGCTGTTCCTGATCGACGCGATCATTGTCGCGATGCTCGGCGCCGGCATCGCGGCGCTGCTGCGGCGGCGCGCGGTACCGGCAGCATTGGCGCTCGCGCTCGCCTTGTCCGCGATCTCGGCCGCGCCGTCGCCAGCCCGGGCCAGCGACGATTTCGCGATCAAGGCGGTCTCGCAAACCCGGCTGGCCTATGTCGTGACCGGCAATGCCGACGTCGATTCCATCGTCAAGGCTGGCCTGTCCGGGCTGACCTTGTTTCTCGCGCAGCGCACGGCATTGGAGGCCGGCGATCCCGTCGGCATCGACCCCGCGCATGACGAATTGGCATTCTTCCCGCTGATTTACTGGCCTGTGGTGCCGGGCGCGGCGAAACCGCCGCAAGACGCCATCAACCGCATCGACGCCTACATGAAACAGGGCGGCACCGTCTTGTTCGATACCCGCGACGCCATCGAGGCGCTGCCGGGCGATGCAAGCGCATCGCAGACGCAGGGAATGCTGTCGTTGCGGAGTATTCTTTCCTCGCTCGACGTGCCCGAGCTTGAACCGGTGCCACGCGAGCACGTGCTGACCAAGACGTTCTATCTGCTGCGCGACTTTCCCGGCCGCTACAACACCGGGCAGACCTGGGTCGAAACGCTGCCGCGCGAGGACGACGACGAGGCGGCGTCGCGGCCGGCCCGCGGCGGCGACGGCGTCTCCCCGCTCATCATTACCTCCAACGATCTTGCCG